>Ga0129306_1001074_pt1 | contig 34610 bp, 15 predicted proteins | sample P827metagenome_FD_94438 | JGI IMG/M metagenome (GOLD analysis project Ga0129306, IMG submission 94438) | Capybara group fecal microbial communities from Wisconsin, USA - P827 metagenome | ecosystem: Host-associated > Mammals > Digestive system > Large intestine > Fecal | place: USA: Wisconsin...
CTACGGGGACAACGCCACCTTCACCATGAACGGCGGCACCATCACGGGCAACGATGTGGGCGTGGACGTCAATTCCGCCACCGCCATGTTCATCGTCAGCGGCAATGTCAACATCACAGGCAATACGAAGAATTCTATAACGACGGATGTCAGCCTGAATTATGATTATCAAAGCGGCACCCTCAACCCCATCCACATCGGCGGGGCGCTGAACGAGGCCGCTCGCATCGGCATCAATATCTCTGACGCTGCGGCAAACGCCATCACCGGCAACGTCGTCATGGTCTTCACCGACGGCTTGAAGGGCTACGGCAGCAAGCAGAACTTCATGCTGAACGGCAGGGACGGCCACAAGCTGGTGATTGTCGGCACAGGAGAAGTGGGCATAGTCGTAAACACGTGGATATATGACATGACGCTGGCAGACAATGCCGACAACAGCACCGAAATAGCTAACCACAAGGACGAGACCGTCAACGTGACGCTCGCCGACCGCACGCTCTACAAGGACGGCAAGTGGAATACGCTGTGCCTGCCATTCGCGCTGAGTGCCGAGCAGATAGCAGCGCACACGGACTTCAGCGGAGCCACGCTGATGGAGCTGGACACGGACGGCAAGAACGGCTTCGATGTGGAAGATGGGACGCTGTATCTGTGGTTCAAGACAGCGACAACGATTGAAGCAGGAGTGCCCTATTTGGTGAAATGGGAAAAGGCAGCGGACTACGAGGGCAATGAGGCGAACTACGACATCAGCAATCCAGTATTCGAGGGCGTGACCGTAAGCAGTACAGCTGCTCAGGCAGTGGAGAGCACGACCGCTGGACTGGAGTCCGTTCAGATGGTGGGCTGCTACTCGCCCGTAAGCGTGACAGCAGACGACAAGAGCATCCTGTTCCTGGGTGATGCAAACACGCTGTACTACTCCACAACAGACCGTCAGATTCGCTCGTGCCGTGCATATTTCTCAGTACCGTACATCAAGGGGAATGCTGGAGCCAAGGCGCGTGCTTTCGCCCTGAACTTTGACGGTGAGGATGTAACAGGCATTCTTGGAGTCTCGGCAGACTCTACAGATGTGAAAGATGGTGTGTGGTATTCGCTGGACGGCGTTCGCCTGAGCGGAAAGCCGACACAACGCGGATTGTATATCAATAATGGTAAAAAGGTTGTAATCAAGTAATCGATATGAAGAAAGAATATATGAAGCCTTCAATGAAGGTGATAGAACTGCAGCATCTGACACAACTTCTGCAATCAAGTGTGACTGGTCTGAAATCCAGTGGCTGGAGTGATGTCGAAGACGAACTGGACATCAGTGACCAGGGCGGTGGCAGCAGCATTTGGGACAGATAGACGTTCTGTCTAAATCTGAGAAAAAAGTAGCGGCGTTAATTCTATAGCGTCGCTACTTTCATTTGTATATGGGATGTAAGGGTAAAGAGGTTTACCAAATAATAGTTACCTACTTGAACGAAAGTGCAAAGTGAAACACTTTTTTGAACTGTATATCTGCCAATTGAGGCATTAAGTATTCAAACTTTATTGCTAAAATCAAGAAAATCAGGAAAACCTTTGGTTATATCAGATTATTTTAATACTTTTGCATCGTTTTAATGGTATATAAAATGAAGCAGAATGGTTAAAACGAAAGATGTCTTCATATTGGGCAGACCTATACAGCTGCAAGAACGAAGCAAGGCGCAGATGAAAGGTGTCACCATCGGAGACTCGCTATCGTACAAGTTCTACGATGGAGAGTTTCATGGTATGCCATTGCTTTTCGCTGAACCCAAAGGTAAAGTTGCTGCACCTCGCATCTTGTCTGTCACGGCAAGCAATCTTACTTCATTATTCCAGCTTCCTGTAGTCTTTTTGTTGCCTGCATGTCCTGCATACGAACGACAGAGGCTTATTGACAAAGACGTTTATTTCGTCATCTCTGACAAATACGTTCATTTGCCAATGCTTCTGGCCAATGAGCGCATACGCAAAACAAAACAGGCGAAAATTATGACACCGGTAGCCCAATACCTGCTGCTCTATCATCTGCAGATAGAAAGTATAGATGGATTGGCAGCACGAGACATAGAGGATAGGATTCCTTATTCATACGCAAGCATTACACTTGGCATTACTTGCCTTGAAGACTTAGGGCTGTGCCGGAAAGAATCAGAAGGCTCAAAACGAAAGGTCATCCACTTCCATAAGAAGGGGAGGGATCTATGGGATCAAGCTCAACCACTCCTGATTAATCCCGTTGAAGAGCGCATCTACTGCGATGAACTATTGACTGAAGACCATTTTGTGATATGTGGCATCAATGCCCTGGCACATTACACAATGCTCAATCCTGATCCCGAAAGGATAATCATGATGACTGCCAAACAAGTTAGAGACTTCAGGGTATCAGGTGTCATAGTAGGCCCCAATCAGTATGATGGCAACATTCTCATCGAAGCCTGGAAATACCCACCGGTAATTAATAATGGTGAAAAAGCCGAATGGGTGGACAGGTTATCATTGGCCATTTCTCTACGTGAGGATGCAGATCCGCGGGTGGAAGGTGAAGTTGAACGTTTAATAAATGAAACAGCATGGAAGGGTTAGATAAATTCCGTGAAGCTTTTGAAGCCTACTCTGAGAACTACGTCATCATCGGTGGCACGGCTTGTGACATTGCCATGACCGGCACGGTTGTTCGCCCTCGTGCCACGCATGACATCGACATGATAGTCATCGTTGAAAAGATGACAACCGACTTCGCTGAGCATTTCTGGCAATTCGTGCGTGAAGGTGGGTATCGTCCTGAGAGACGCAAACAGGAAGAGGGCGAGACTCCGAAGTACGAACTGTACCGCTTTGTCAATGGCAAACCTGACTATCCCGAAATGATTGAACTGCTGTCACGGCACCCTGACATCCTCGGCGAACCGAAGGGGCTGACCATTGAACCAATTCCCACCAGCGAGGACACATCCAGTCTGAGTGCAATCATCATGGACGATGATTTCTACCACTTCACAATCGAGCACAGCAAACTGACCAATGGACTACGCCATGCAGACTCTGCTGCGCTCATAGCCCTGAAGTCACGAGCATACCTCAATCTTCTGCAAGACAAGGCAAACGGAAAGCATGTCAACAGCAAAGACATCAAGAAGCATCGTTCTGATGTGCTGAAGAACGTGGTCATCATAGAAGATAGTCAAATTACTGCTCCAGAACCGATAGTAACTTGCATAAGGGAGTTTGTCTCTTCAATCAAGAAAGAATGGAATACTCTTTCTGAACCACTTTCCAAGGCTCTTGACCAGGATACATCATTCGTCGAAGCCTTGCTGGAACAATTGGACGGATTATTTGCCACAGAACAGCAATGAAGATACAATATGCCTCTGACCTCCATCTAGAGTTTGCCGACAACTGGAGATATCTGAAGGAGAATCCCCTGCAAGTAACAGGGGACGTTCTCGTCCTGGCTGGTGACATTGGCTACTTGGGAGATGAGAACTATAGTAAGCATCCATTCTGGGACTGGGCTTCGGAGAACTACCGGCAGGTGATTGCTTGTATGGGCAATCATGAGTTCTATAAGTTCTACGACATCGCCAAGCTTAACGATGGCTATTGCCTTGAAATACGTCCGAATGTCCACAGCTATTATAATGCTGTCGTACACATAGGGGACATTGACTTCATCATAACAACATTGTGGGCCAAGATTCCTCTGAAGGAGTCATATTATACTGAACAAGTGGTAAGCGACTTCCGACGTATCATCTTCAATGGCGAACTTCTGACGTTTGCGGACTTCAATGGCGAACACGAAAGGTGCTTGGCATTCCTGAAGGATGCCATTTCAAACAGTAGAGCCAGAAGAAAGATTGTTGTAACCCACCACGTGCCATCCTTCCAGATGCAATGTCCCAAGTTTGCCGATAGCCAAGCCAACGGAGCCTTCACGGTAGAATTGGAAGACTATATCAAGGATAGTGGTATCGATTATTGGATATATGGACACTCTCACTACAATGTGGATGTCAAGATCGGCAATACCAAGTGTGTGTCTAATCAATTGGGATATGTCTTTCATGGTGAGCATGAGTTTTTCAACCCAGGCAAAAGTCTCGAAGTGTAAACACATATCATCATTCCTAATCTGTAATGACGATGTCGGTCAAAAAAGATGAAGAAAGGTTATCTTTCCAAATCTCAAAAGGAAACTCGTGAATTTGCAAAATTTCTGCAAATCTGTGAGTTTTCTTTCTAAATCACGGAAGATAACTTTTTACGAGCATCAAGTTAATGTCGTCTGTGACTTCAAAAGTTTTTCTCAGTTAAAAGAGAAGAGGATTAGAAGGGGAGGGCACAAGTAGGTTCGTTCTCGGTTAAAAGAAAAATGTGAATTTTGGGAAACACGTTGAAGATTCGTTCTGCAAAGTTTAGGTTTACGTTTACCCATGTATATATACATGCCTATCTAAACTATCAAATTAAACCTTCAATCATCTGATTTGGGTTTACTATACCTTATTATATATATAAGAACATCTAAACTTAAACTTAAACCCAAAACTGTTTCTTTTTTGACCGAAATCGCAGATTTAAGATGCCACTTGGGGCTTATTTATGTTAAAACAAGCATATTCTGCAAGAAAAACGTGTAAAACGTGTCTAAAGTCAAGGAAATTTTGTACTTTTGTACGCAGAATGTGCAGAACGTGCTTTAATGCACCTGCATGAATGCAATAACAGTATTAAATAAACAATAGAGTGACGTAGGAGATATAATCAGAAAAATTGTGGATATTGGGACACGGATGCAGAACGTGCAGAATAAACACGAAATGTTTCCCAAATGTTTCCCGAAATAGATACAACTCCCTGATAATCAGTTCCCGTTGGCCGCCGCCCAGGCAGCTGTCGAGGAATAATCGAAAGATGCTGAAAATTAGTGAGATACGAGGCAAGGACTTGGCGAACAGGTACTTGCCTCGCTTCTTTTCTGCACGTTCTGCACATTCTAAAAGCAGTCCATGACGGATTTGTTTTACAAATGCTTTACACTAAATCGGCAAATGTTTTACACTAAAAAATGGCACTGCAAAAGAGAGAACAAATTGAAGTCAAATAATTCACTAATTTTTACATGGTAAACTTAAAAGCAACTGTAAGAGTTAAAACAAAGAAAGGTGAAAGTAATTTTTGAGTGGGTATGAATATCGAGCAAGTCAGAGAATACACGCTGTCTCTCGCAGGAGCGACCGAAGACCAAGCGTTTGGTGAAGACATCCTTAACTTCCGCTTGGAGGGAAAGATATTTGTCTGCCTATGGTTAGGCGGTGGCCGGTATGATATGAAGGATGGAGTTTCAAGAATTGCCTTGAAACTGTCACCAGACAGGAATATCGAACTTAGAGAACAATTCTCTGCCGTGACACCAGCCTATCATTGGAACAAGACGCACTGGAGCGATGTCTATTATGAAGAAATGGACGAAACAATAGTAAAGGGGTTGATAAAAGAGTCATACCAACTCATTGCATCGAAACTTCCAAAGGCAATTCGCTCAAAGTATTTGTCAGAATGTGATTGAATTACAAATCCACAAAAGAAAAATAAAGAACAATGACAATACAAGAATTTCGTGATTACATGGCATCGGGCAAGCCTGTTATTGGAGGCTCCGATGTCCACATGATGTTTCATCAGCTGTCGCAGGAGGCACTGAAGATTACTGCTGAGATCAACGGCAAATATCATACACCGGAGGAACTGCATGATTTATTAGAACAACTTTGGGGGCGCAAAGTTCCCAAGACGGTAGGCATGTTTCCTCCGTTTCATACCGATTGCGGCAAGAACACCGTCGTTGGTGAGCGAGTGTTCATCAACATGGGCTGCAAGTTCCAGGATCAGGGTGCTATCACCATTGATGAAGGTGCACTCATAGGTCACAACGTCGTGCTGGCAACGCTCAACCATGACCTTGACCCAGCTAAGCGTCAGAGTATGAGCTATGCTCCCATCCACATTGGTGAGAACGTCTGGATTGGAGCCAATGCCACCGTTCTTGCTGGAGTAACCATCGGCGATGGAGCCATAGTAGCTGCTGGTGCAGTAGTGACAAAAGACGTGGAGCCGAATACCATTGTTGGCGGTGTTCCAGCCAAGCTGATAAAAAAGATAGAGATAAAAGACAGATAAATCGGAATTTATGAATGCGAAAAAGATAATCTCTATCATAACAGGACTGGTTGCATACATTATTGTGTCAGCCATATTCCATGAGCTTTTTAGAGGTAAACCTGATATAGCAACAGGTATTTCGTATATCTATAATGATATGCTATATGTTGTGGGGTTTGTCTTTACTTTTATGTTCTATGGTTGCAATAAAATAAATAGAGCATTATTTGTTTTGTTGAGCATAATATTCCTATCGCTAGTTATTTATAATTGGTGGATAGTCTCGTCTATGCCTTATGAGAGATTCTTATATATAGGCTTAGGGACTCTTGTATATATATGCGAAACTATATATTTGAGAACAATCGGGGGGCAGCTCGACACTTGATGATTGCCAAAGGGCTAATGACAGAGACAGGATAGTGGCACTGCCAACCAAGTAAATTCCGATTTATTGAATTGACACAAATATGGATTTCAAAGATAAAGTAGTCGTCATTACAGGTGGTGCGCAATCATTACAAGTAATATATAATGGTAGTATAAAAAGATAAATCGGAATTATTATTAAACTGAAAGAAAATGCATGAAGAAAAAGGTTAATTACCGAGAAGAGGCAATAGAATGTGTTAAGTATTCTGTCCTCCCGATGCATAAGCAAGTATATGACAAATATAACGGGGATTTAGACAGAATCTATGCGGAAGCGTACAATAACAAATCCTATACAGGTAAAGTAATCGTCCCAGGGAAGGTATATGAACTGAGTTATTTGGAATGTTCGTGCCCAAAAGTTAAATGTGGAATGAGAAGTTGTCCAGAACAATGCGAGTGTTCGCGCCAGAGCATTTTGTATATTCTGTCACAACTTGAGCCGAATAGCAAATTTGATGTTCAGATTGTAAACACTATTCTCAGAGGTAGCGATCGGTGTACGTTCCGGATAACTAAACAATAGAGAATGTGCTAAAGTAAATTCCAATTTATGAAAATTGGTATTTCCGATAAAAAGTTTGATTTTCTGCGTCGCGTGCGTCACGCCTTTGTATGATGCAGATTACGAGTGCGATAGGCGTGACGCAGAGCGTGACGGAGACTGTGACGCACAAAAGTGCGTCACACCTCCTTTCCCCTCGAAACTAGTTATTCCGGCGCTATATTTCTTTCTTTGACATTAACTCTCCTTGCTTAACGGCTAAACTATAAACAACGGATTATGAACTGACATTCACCTTCTTATTCCTTTCAGATATGGCTTCTTTCTTTAGAACGCAATTGTTTTTTAAGAACTTTAGCTTGCGTCGGCACTCCTCGCAAGGTCCACGAATACATCCCCAACTAACGTACAAACATCAAAGTCCCATATCAGGGAGATAAGCCTTTTATGCTCGAAATGAACAGCATAAACGACTGATAATTTGCTTAAAAGGAATTACAGCACAGGAAAAACCAAGTGTGACGCACTTTTTGCGTCACACCTTCCGTCACGCTCTGCGTCACGCCTATTGTGCTTGTACTCTGCATCTTGCAAAGGTGTGACGCACGCGACGCAGAAAAACAAACTTTTTGTGGTAAAAACATCCATTATTCATCGTTCATTCCTGTCCCTCATGATTCATGAACAGTTTTTCTGCTATCCCATTTTTAGCATTACACCCTTTCTTTTTCATGAATAGGTTTGAGTTTTTTTATATGGCGTACAGGCATGAAACACGATGTCCATACCGTAGCGTTAAACGTTGTGTCCGTAGCGTTAAACGCTGTGTCCGTAGCGTTAAACGCTGCGCCAACAGCCCATTGGGCTACGCCCACAGACCAAACATCTGACGAATAAGTTCCCAAATGTAGAAAAGAGTTTCCGGGATGTAGAAAAGGCCTTCCTAGATGTAGAAAAGGCCTTCCTAGATGCAGAAAAGGCCTTCTGAAATATAGAAAAGGCCTTCTGAAATGAAGAAAGATGATTATCCGAAGAATGCCCCTTTCGGCCTTTGAGGCTTGAAAGGAGAGCAAAAGGGAAATAATACATAGAGTCATATATACCTATATATATTTTACTTTTCTTGCCATAATAATAAAAGAACTTTACTATCCATTTTATAGCATTTACAATTTTTTTCAAGGACATTCGCACTTTTGTTGGTTTTTGCCTTTTTGTGGTGTTTTTGGCGAAAGGAAAATAATTAACGAGGATAGCTCCATGCGGCGTTTCTGCCTATTTTTTGCCTTAAAAGCGGTTGGATTGTTAAAAAAGGTTTAACGTTATTGGTTTTTCATTAAAAAGTTTCCCTTAATAAGCTTAAACATGTATTTTTGTAATATGAAATGGTCAGTCATAAAAAGAAGAACCCACGGTGCAATTAGAATTCTTGTTTTGACTGTGCTGTGCTGGTGTGCCTTCACGGATGTCTATTCACAGGCCGTTACGGTCAGCAACAACCTGTTATACGATGGTTTGCTCACCCCTAATCTGCGGGTAGGCTTGCGGCTGGCGCCCCAATGGTCGGTGGGCATGACGGCAGGCTATCGTCCCTGGCCTATGGACGATGCCACGACCCCCAAGCTCCGCCACCTGTTGCTCTCGCCCTCTCTCCGCCACTGGACAGACTCTGTCAACGTTCATCACTTCTTCGGGACCAACCTCATCTACAGCCACTACAACGTGGGAGGCGTTACCTTTCCCTTTGGCCTCTACCCGTCTGTGAGGAACGAACGCAGGCAAGGCGACCTCCTGGCCCTCGGTGTCTTCTACGGCTACTCGTGGCCGTTGGGCCGCTTTTTCAACCTCGAAGCCATGATAGGTGCTGCCGTAGGATATACGCAGTTCGACCGTTTCCAATGTGTACGCTGTGGTACGCTGCTTGGACATGACAAGAAATTGTTCGGTATGCCTCAGGCGGCCCTGAATATCGTCTATAACATCCCGGGGCGTCCTGCCAAGATGCTGCCTGCCGAGGAGGAACCCCTCGTGGTCGTGGTGCCTCCTCACGTGGAGGAACAGCAGCCGGAGACCTTCGAACCCATCGTGCGTGCCGTGCCTGACTTCACAGGCCGTGCGGGACAGCTGCAGAAAGACAATCCCGTGCTGGCACATGTGTCGCAGTACAAGCCTTACGATCGCACCCGCATCCTGCGGCGCGACAAGAACGCCCTCAACGTCCACGTCCCCCTGTCGCAGTCGGTGCTGCTCACGGATTTCCGCGACAACGGCAGCGTGCTGGAGCGCATCGTGGACATCACCCGCCAGATTATGGCCGACACCACCAGCAGCGTGAAGATCATACAGATCATCGGCTTCGCCTCCATTGAAGGCCCCATTGCCGGCAACGAGGTTCTGGGCACCAATCGTGCCCTCGCTCTGCAGCACTACGTACAGGAGCAGCTGCAGATTCCCGACTCCCTCTTCGACACCGTCGGCGGCGGGGAGGCTTGGGCCGAGTTCCGCGACCAGCTCGTCGAATGCGTGACGACGGAGCCACAACACAGCGAGGAGCTGCAGCAGGCCATCGACATCATCGACAGCGAGAGCGACGCCAACGTCCGTGAAAAGAAGTTGCGCCGAATGAATGGTGGCCGCACATGGACGTATATCAAGGAACACATCCTCAGCGACCAGCGCAACTCGGGCTATGTACGTATCTACTACGACTATGTGCCAGACAAGGCCGCCAAGGTCATCAACGAGGCCAGCGAACTGCTGACAACCGACTGCAGCGATTGCCATCACGAGGCGCTGCGTCTGTTGCTGACGGTTCGCGACGACGAACGGGCGCTGAACGCCCTGGGCGTCGCCTACTGGCTCTGCGGCCAGCAGCAGGAAGCCCTCGACTGCTTCCGCCGTGCTGCTGCGGGCGGCAATGCCGATGCCGAGGAGAATTTGAAGAATCTGAAAGTTGATCGTTAATACATTAAAATATATAGAACGCTAAATCCAGAGAGAGTTAATCATTTGAAATTACATTTTATTAATAATTAAAACTTAAAACGATGAAGAAAAAGTATTTCTTTTTTGCCATGATGGGTGCGATAGCACTTTCTGGCGCGTTGGGTCTCACCGCCTGCTCGTCTGACGAGGATGCAGTGGAAAACAATCCCACGTATGATGCTGCGACAAAGTCGGTCACAGCACAATTTGTGCTGAATGTCTCGTCTGCTACGGGTAGTGTAACACGTCAGTCTGCAACAATCGTGCAGAAGAATGCCAACTTCCGTGGTTTGCAGGATGCCAAGCTCATTGGCCTTGCAACAGGCAATAGCAGCTATCTTGCTCCTTTTGCTGGTGGAGCTACTGTGACAGACTGGTCAGCTGCATCAGGTACCAAGGCGAAGACCTATGACTTAGGTACACTTTATGGCGCAACAGCGGTTGACAACACAGGCACCAATAATGCCGACAACAGTTCTCGCCGCGTATTGGAGCTGACCTTGCCACTTACCACCGATGCTATGTTGGTGTATGCCCGTGCAATTCCTAGCGGAACGGATGAAGAAAATGGAAAGGTAGCAGTCAACATTACCGCCAATCCTGAGAACACCACTTTCGACTTGGTTTCTCGCATTGCAGACAAACAGGCCAGTTACGATGAAACCTGCAAACTGACCGCACTGATTATCAACCAAATCCTGAAGAGTGAACTTGATGAGGCGGCTGCAGGTGCTTACACACAAGCAGGTCATACGAATATAGACGACTTGCCCGCAATCTCATGGAGAGGAATTGGCAAGACGCTGAAAGATGGCGGTTCACTACCTCCCCTGCAGGAGAATCTCGCTGCTGTTTATAACGCCATCACCACTTTTAGAGACGGTGAAGTGCGCGCTGGTTCAGCTTCTGCTGTCTGCAGCATGATTTATCTAATTTACGAAACCCTTACTACTACTCTGGGTGCGACTCCGACAACTGACGGTGAACTGAATGCTCAGCGTCTTGCTGAATTAATCAAGGGACGTATTGATAGCTATTTCCTTGTGGGAGCCACAGAAGCTGAAACACAATTCAGGAATATCGGTGATGCAACCACACCTAATACCATTATCAACGGTTTGGTAACGGTTGCTAAAGTATTAACCAGTGATCAGTATGACTCACAATTCAGTAACGTAACAAAAGACAACCTGATGGGCTTGCCAACATCGTATAAACTACCTTTGGGTGCTGCTCAGCTCTTCTTTACGGATTTTAATGCAGATGCCTCTACTGGTGGCTTCAGCTATAAGAACCCCAGCACTTCGCTGTTGGATTTGGACGCAACAATCGATCCTGCTCACTATATGTATCCTTCTGAGCTGCTTTATTTCGGTAACAGTGCTCTATACGTAAGCGATGCGGAAAAAACAACCGACAACTATCCGAATGGTTATAACTCATGGGATACTTACGGTTGGACAACCAACAGTTGGACTAATGGAGCTGTTTCTTCTACCACTCGTAGTGTGGCTGTGAAGAACAACATCAACTATGGTGTGGCCATGCTTCAGACTCAGGTGGCCCTCACAGGAACAAGCTTCAACGACAACCGCCATGCCATCGTACCCTCTGAACCTGATCAGGTGTTGACAGAAGCCGAAGTGAAGGGCATGCAGCTTACGGGTATCATCGTTGGTGGTCAGAACCATCAGCTGGGTTGGAACTATCTTGCAAAGGCAAATGAAACATCAGATTGGGACTATGCCATCTTCGACAACCAGATCGAAAGTGCAACCATTCCTACAGGCGCAAACTACACCATGGTGTTTGATAACTACCACAACGGCGACCAGGATGCCCAGACAGATGTATTGGTAGCTCTGGAGTTCCAGAACAACAGTGGCAGGGACTTCTATGGCAAAGGAAATCTTGTTCGTAAGGGCGGTAAGTTCTATCTGGTAGGTAAACTTGAACTTGGCACAAAACGTATTGGAACCGATGATGGTATTTCTGGCAGCGCTACTGCCTGGCCTACCACTTATGCCATTCCGCCTTACACAGCACTTGGCGCTTCTCAGGAGATTACCCGTGTGTTCATTCAGGACTACCTGACAACAGCAACCTTTAAGATTGGTGCCAACTCTCTGAAGAATGCCTTCATCACTGTGCCTGACCTGCGTTCCACACAGATTTCTCTGGGTCTGAGTGTTGATCTAAACTGGCGTGAGGGTCTGAACTTTGGGGACATAAATCTCTAATAACATCTCATTAACCGTGAGGCAAAGAAGAAATACTTTCATCTACGTGGGACTCCTGCTGTCAGCCTGTTGGCTGGCGGCAGGATGCTCCACGATTGATGATGATTTGTCGGACTGCGGCAACAGTTTCGAGTTGGACTATCAGTTGCGACTGGTGACGAATATGACCACCGAGCTGCAAACGCAGTTGACCACGATGACGGAAGTCAACGTGGCCAATGCGCTGACAATGCATCTGAAAAATATCTTCACAGACTTTGCCCACGACGTTGACCTGTCGTTCTACGACACGGACGGCGCCCTAATGCGCCTGCAGCATGACCGGCACATCATGGATGCCAACCAGTCGAGCTACACCCTGACGCTGCCCATGCGCAAATACATGCACCTGGCTATAGCCAACATTGCGAACAATGACGTGGTGAGCCTGAAGAATGACGAGTATAGTTCTACTTCAACACTTCAACAAGCGGATGGTCAGCTGACTGACGGAACAGAGATTCTGAACTCGCACACCACAGGACTCTTCACCGCTCGTCAGCCCATGGAGGTGCTGTCGGGCGTTGACCAGACGTTCAACGTGCGCCTGTATATGGCCAATAGTGCAGCAACGCTGGTGCTCGACACAAAGGGGCAGCCATATTCCGACCTAAAGGTCTATACTACGGGCTTTGCCAATTCTTTCATTATCCGCGATAGCACGTATGTCTTTACCGATCGATCACCACTTGTCATTGCCGACCGCGTAGAGACAGACAGCAAGTTACTGTGCTTCTGCTCGGTGAACTTCCCTTCCCGTGATGCGCTGCCGGCACCGGCACAGACTCGGACGGACGACGACAATGCGCTCTGGCAGTTCAAGGTCTATCTGACGAAGACCGACGGCAGCATCACAGAGACCATCCTGAACATCGACGAACCGCTGAAGGCGGGAGACTTGAAAATCATTAAGGGTGAACTCGACGACGAAGGCGCCGTGAGACCCTATAACAGTACTGTGGGTGTCAGCGTTACGCTGAACTGGAATAATGGTGGTGAATATGATACGCCCTTATAATATAATAAGGTACGCGCGCGCGTGGCTTGTCCTTGTCATCCTCATGATGACAGGATGTGCAGACGACAAGCTGCCACAAGCGTCTGAAACAGACGCGACTGTGGTGGCCGACCTCGCTTTTACGGTCTCTGAGGAAGCACGTCCGACGACCCGTATGAGCGCTGATGTGGTTCAGGACGCTGGACAGGAGTATCGCGGCATCGACATGCGACATATCGTTCCCTTTGCCATTGCTTCAGCTACAAAGGTGAGTGACAGCGAAATGCCGAAAGCCTTCCAGGTGGATGGCAACAGAGAAAAGCCTGTTAGCGCCAGAGCGTACTATTATTACGACAACTGCGTGCTGATGTCCGGCGTCAATGCCTTCTTGTGCTATGGTCGTGCACCACAGTATTCCACCGACAAACACATCAATGGCTCGCTGGAGGAAACCTTCCCTATCGACATGGCGCCCAGTAACATCCGGTTCTCTTTAGAGACGATAGCCACCGGCGTTCATCCCACAGCCACTGCCCTGGCCGAGTATATGACGAGCATTGCCAACGCGGAAGGCAATGACGTGGCATGGAAAGACGCTCCTAACCTTACATTGGGAGTGATGTACTTGAACTTTATTAACAAAACGGAAGCTGGAAGTGGTGGCGGCGAGCCGCTGGCAGGTTCTGCGACCAATATCAAAGCCATTACACAAAAACTGAAGACAACACTTGAAGATCTGACGCTGTCGGATGCCACAGACATCGCCATCCGCGCAGCGATTATTACAGAAATAGACAAATACGACAACGAATGGAACGGTTTCCCCGCTTCCATCGGCTTGCCTGATGGCGCCGCTGTCATCCGCTGGACCGGAACAGCCTTTGAGCCTCAGGTCAACACCACCACTCTGGCAGACATCAACGGCATTGACCGTTATGCCTATCCTGCCGAACTCTACTACTACAGCAACAGCCGTATCGCCACCTCATCCAAGGACAAGCGGAAGGGGAGTTATACCGACCGTGACTGGACCGACATCTTAAATGACTATGAATATGCCGTTGGGATGGTAAGCAGCAGTACCACGGCGGTAGCCATCAAAGAACCCCTGCAATACGGCGTGGCACGTGTACAGATAACACTCAAGCAGACAGATGCTAACCTGAAAGATGCCGCAGGAACAGACATTCCTGTAGAGAGTGGAAAATTCCCCCTGACAGGCGTCATCATAGGCGGCCAGCTGCCCGTAGGCTTTGACTTCACACCCACCACAGCCTATCCCGTCTATTCGGAGGCTGACATGAAGTTTATCTATGATAATCAGGTGCCCACCCTCTCCCTGAGTGCCTCGGCCGATGCCGCTGAGCCCATCAACACCCTGGTGCTGCAAACATACGAAAAGAAGAAAGTGCCTGTGGCCTTGGAGCTCCAGAACGATAGCGGCACGGACTTCAAGGGACTGGGCGGCGTCGTACAGAACGGAACAAAATTCTATCTTGTGGGCGAGCTCGACCCCGAACAGTTCAAGAGTGACGGACGTGAGGAAATCCGTGACCGTGTGTTCACCCAGGACTACACGACCACGCTGAATATGAAAGTAACGAGTTTGGAGAAAGCCTATAACGTAGTGCCCAACCTCTTGTCGCCACGATTGGAGATGGGCCTGATTCTTGAACCCAAATGGGTGGGCACAACACCTGAAGAGGTCTTATTCTAATAAAGCGATGAAGCATACGTACAGACACATCCCCACCTGCCATAGCAACAGACACATGAGTTGGCTGCTGCTACAGCTGCTGTTGCTGTGTCTCGCGGCATGCTCAAAGCCTGAAAAAGACACCGACACCTCTCAGCCAACAAAGTTGTACATCTACGTACACGCTCCGCATACGGCAGTGCCTACCCGTGCCTATACCGGCGACGTAGACCCGATAGGCAACGAGGCGAAGGTCTATTCCTTGCAGGTATGGGTGTTTACACACGAGTCGAATAAGCTCATCGGTTATTTCTCTCCTACAGAGACATCGGCTCTGAACAAGCCAGAGGGCTATGAGGTGCTACAACTGACCATTGACGAGGCGTATGCACAGACGGCAGAGGCGACTCGTGAGCATGTAGATGTCTATGTGTTGGCCAATGTCGAGGCAGGCAACTGCCATCTGACGCTCGACCACGAGACGACACGTGCCGAACTGGAGGCTGCCGTGCTGGCTCATGGCACAGAAGAAGACGCCTTCGGACTGACGGCTCCCGTTGCTGCAGTTCCCGAAAACATGGGACTGCCTATGAGTGGTGTCCTTCGCGACCAGCCTGTTACAGGCACAGCTCCCGTACTGCGATTGGATAATGGTGGACAGATGGCCACTGTCTCGCTGATACGCACCGTCTCGAAACTTCGCTTTGCCTTTGCCAACCAGACAGGCAACGAGGCACTCATCATCAATAGCATCAAACTGAACACCGACATGATACCTGAGGCACAATACCTCTTCATGGCCGACGGCGCACCCTATAATAAAATGACCTGCCACATCAAGACGGAAAGTGGCTACAACACCACGACGCCGGAATTGCTGGCTGCGCCCATCACCGATGTACCCACCATCGATCAGCCCGTCATCTATACCTGGGGCAACAACGAGGATCTGGTACCTCAAGCGTATGAGCAGAAGCTGGACGACGCTGCGGCGGTGGGCGACCTGACGCAGCGGCTGTACTACCTGCGTGAAAGTGACAAGCAGCTGCAGGGCGAGATCAAATACCAGTTAGGTGACGGCGAGGAACAGACCGCCACCTTCAAGATGGTGGACGAGGGCGGTTTCTCGCGGAACCATATCTGGACGGTCTATGCCTATCAGGCACAGGCACGACTGCATGTCGTAGTCGTTACTTTGGCTCCCTGGAAGACGACAGAGACGAACTATGAATTCTATAACTGGTGACATGAAGCATCTCAAGTACATCCTCATGGTGACAGTCATCGTGCTGTTGGCTGCCTGCTCCGAAGACAATGCGGACGAGCAGGCTCTGAAGCCCGACGCTGCCCTCAGGTTGGCTGGTGTGACACGTGCCGTCACAGGGGAACCCGAATACGGCGACGTTCGCATCTTCCTGACTCATGGGACGACGGCCACAGAGGGGCTGTTCAAATACGAAGGATCATCATGGACTACTCAACTGAAATTGAAGTCTGGCACGAGGATCTATCAGTTATATGGCTATATGCCGGACAACGAAACCTTTACAGACAGCATATCCGACTTTGATGAGGATGGTGCCACGCTCCATATCCAGCAACTGCCCCCGATCGCCGACAAAGACTATGGCGTGGTGACAGGTGTGCGTCAGGCCACCGATGGAAATGACGAGACGCCAGCCGTGCGCGGAACCTTCAGCTTCAGTTACGACAGTCGTCGCGAGAACTACGTCAACCTGTTCCTCGATCACCTCTACAGCCACGTCGTATTCTGCATGAGGGTGGGCGAAGACTATAACGCCGTACGCACCATCAAAATAAAGCGCATGACGCTGCAAGTGACCGGCACCAGTCCCCATCCTTATTACGATGTGGACGTCACCCTCACCAAGGATGTCGGTATCAGCAGCTTGGCTTACACTAAAACAGCTGTCGCGGCCACAAGCGAGCTGACCATCAGAGATCAGGAAATCACCCTGACGACGACCTCCACCACCGTATGCGGCGGCTACGTCGTTCCTGACGCTGCCCTGTCTGCCGGTCTCTCGTTGGCCATCGAATACGACATCTACGACAAACGAGGCAATAAGATTGCCGAGCGGACGGCCACAAACTCACTTACCAATCCGCTGAACGGGTTGGAACGCGGCGAGGAGCGTACCTTACAGATTGTCATCGACCCTTCGTATCTCTACGATCTGTCGCTGAACGACCCGCCGATTGTTTTCGTCAAGGAATAGGGCTGAAGAAGAATAGTTAAAAGGTTTAGGAATGAAAGTTAGAGAGTCCATAATAAGTTGTTTTCTGATGCTTCTGAGCGCTGTGACAGCTCAGGCGCAGATTACCATTGGCGGCAACGTCTATGGTGGCGGCAATGCCGGAGATCTGGGCGGTAAGACAGAGGTATCGGTCTATGGCGGTGATATTCATCAGGTTTATGGAGGTGCCCGACAGGCTAATGTGGTGGGCAGCACGTTCGTACACATCGACGGCGAACACGCTTCTAACTACATCATTATCGATAAACTCTTTGGCGGCAACGACATCGCAGGAACCATCGGCACCTCAGCCTCTGTGCCCGCTGAACTGACAGAAGTAGGCACGGCAGCGGGTCAGAACAACATCGACAATACGTGGAACACCTTTGTGCGTACCTCCACCAAGACAGATGCCAATGGTGAAGAAACAAGTGATGCCCAGAAAATCTATATCGGACAGCTTTTCGGAGGCGGTAACGGCGACTATTATTATTACAATAACGGCGGCACGCACGAGATATACAATTCCAAGCAAGACAAAACAGACGGCAAAGATCCGATAGCAACCAACGAAACGGATTTCATCCTGCCGGACATCACGAAGACTTATCTCGAACTCAAGGGCGCCTCTATCGTCTATGCCTATGGCGGCGGCAACAATGCAACGATTACAGATAGTACCGTTATAGCCCTGGACAACCCCAGCAAGGTGGTCAACGACATCGTTGACACAAGCAATCCTAATGCCAATATTGACCCCGCGAAGGGCACTGTCGGTGAGCTGCTGACAACAGACCGTTTCCGCAACCGCATGGGCATCAACACCGGTCTCTCCTACCCCAGCAGCGATGCTTTCCAGATCGGACGCCTGTTCGGAGGCAACAACAAAGCCGAGATGGCCATACGGCCGACGTGGAACCTCAAGGCGGGAAAAGTCCGAAACCTCTATAGCGGAGGTAATCAGGGTGCTATGACAAGCAAGGAAGGCTTGTTGCTTGAAATCGCAGCGGGTTCAACCGTCGTTATTGACAATGTCTATGGCGGTTGCCGGATGGCCGATGTACATCCGCTGAAGTCTGGTTCGCTTGAAAGCGGAGTTTACCAAGATGCTGTTTCCAACGACATTAAACTGCCTGATGAATACTCCTATAACTTCCCAGTCGGTCTTTCGGCTCGTGTCGTTATCAATGGTGGCGAAGTTAACAATGTGTATGGAGGTAACGACATCACAGGACGTGTCTATGGCGGCAATGCCGTTGGTATCCATGCCAATATCCGCGGCGATGTCTATGGCGGTGGTAACGGCTCATATCCCTATACCGACAACCCCAAACTGATAGACGATGACATCTATGGCGACCTCTACTATAATCCTGATGAAATCCTCGATGCAGCAGGCATCACAGGTGTTGATGACAACCTCAAATCTGCCACTGCCCTCAACCTCTTCCGCCCCAATGCCGAACAGGTGTCTATCCGCGTGTCGGGAACTGATGAGCAGCATCCTGTCGTCATCGGCGGTGCCATCTATTGCGGAGGTAACAGCGCTACGCTGAAGTCTGACAAGGAAAAGCCTTTGCTAGAACTGAAGATAGGTTCATACGTGATAGCCGACAACGTCTTCATGGGGAACAATGGTGAAAACATGATTAAGACGGATAAGGGCGAGGGGCTGCATGAAGGTGTGCTGCGCACCATGACGAGAACGGACCTTACGGGCGATGGTTCTAAGTACAACTCCATGGACCTCACCGTTAAGAATCAGTTTGCCGCTTATATGGACGGAGTGTCCATGTGGCTGATGCCTCAAGTGTCGTTCGACGCTAAAGCGAACGGCGATCCTGATGACTATCAAGACTACTCCACCCAGTTCGGTTCGTTCTACTGCGGCGGCAACGTGGGCAGCATGACAGCTGACGGCAAGGCTGCCATTGAGTTCAAGCAGAAGGTAATTGTCTATGACAAGGTGGTGGGCGGATGTAACAATGCCTTCGTCACACCTCAAGAAGGATTCAACGCCCTTTATGAAGGCGGTCTAACGGGCAATCCCGATGAGAACGGCGACAAACTGGAACTGACCTTTGCAGGTTTGAAGATTCAGCCCAAGCGTTGGAACGATGCTCACACTGAACTGATATGGAACACCGTCAGCTCGTCAACCGGTCTCCCCGTTGACCCTGTGACATCAGGTGACCCGTCCACCAGCACCGATGAAGACTTAGATCGTCGTTTCGATGGTGGTAACATCTATGGTGGCTGCTATAACAGTGGCATCGTCAACGGTAACGTCGTCATCAACATCAACAGCTCTATCGTTGACCGCGAGATTCTCTTCGACGAAGTGGCTGAGGATGATGAAGGTGAAGATAAACTCTACGGCAACGACGAATACTACATCCTGAAACGACACAGCGGCGTCATCCTTTCCGAGCAGGGTATGGACGTGCTGGGTAAGGCACTCAACGTGTTCGGTGGCGGTAAGGGTGTGAATACGGAGATATGGGGCTCGACCACCATCAACCTCAACCGCGGTTATATGTTCCAGCTGTTCGGTGGCAGCCAAGAAGGCGGTATCGGCAGAGGAACATATAATGGAACAACAGGAAAGATTGACTATACCTATGACCCGAAATACAGCACCTACATCAACTTGAACGGTCCCATTGCCGGTGTTTCCAGAAAAGACAACAAGTCGGAGGACATCGCTGAATGTGAGTTTATGTATGGTGGCGGTTTCTTAGGGCCTGTGGCGGGTAACTGTATCATCAACTTAGGAAACGGACGTATCTTCAACTCTTTCGCCGGCTCTTGTAATGCCGACATCCTCGGACATACGGAGACGTACATCGGTACCAACGGTTTCCCATACGTCCGCGACTACGTCTATGGCGGCAACGACCTCGGCGGACGAATCCTGAACACCGCCAAGTTCGACAGCCGTCTGCGCAGCGATGCCGTTCGTAGCAAGGTGTCTAACCCCGATATGCTCAACGCCTCTGCCTATATAGAATACGTACAAGGGCGCGTGGAGAAGATATTCGGTGGTGCATACGGCGTGTATGACTATAAGGATCCACACTATGGCGCTTACTTCTATGCGACAGGTGGTGAAGGGACGACAGCCGGAAACGAGGGTACGGCCCGTCCTGGCTACTACAAGCCTTTCCTCGATAATGCCTTCATCAATTTCCGTCCTAACGAATCCAATAACCCGCTGAACACCGTCGAGCAGATCTACGGTGCCGGTGAGGGCTATCTGGGTGAGGAGGAACAGGACAAGATGCAGAACCGCAGCTACATCCTCATCGATGTGCCACAGTCCATGACGACCTATCAGAATACCGAAATATTCGGTGCCGGTCAGTGTGGTGGTGTCGGTATGGGCGTGGCAAAAGCTACAGCTGACGCTCCCGCCACTGCACACAAGGCATCGGCCATCATCGACCTGCTGAGTGGACACTTCAAGGCTGTCTATGGCGGCAGCTATCAGGAGGGTGTCACCCGTCGTACGGTGGTCAACGTGCCTGAGGAATCAACCTTCCGTGCAGAAGCCATCTTCGGTGGTGCCTACGGTCTGTATAACGAATATCCTTGCGACGTCTATGAATCCAACGTCAACTGGAACAGTAGCGATGCCCTCGTAGGCGGCTACCGTTCGGGTATTTACGGTGGCAACAACAGCTATCGTCGCACACTCTACAGTCACGTTAACATCAATGCTCCTGTCTATTACGACAAGGATAACCAATACTATGCCACCGTCTATGGTGCCGGTTATGGTAAGGACACCTGGGCACAATATACGGAGGTAAACCTGAACAACACGGCCCGTGTGTATGAGGTTTATGGTGGCGGTCAGCTGGGTCGTGTGATGAACAAGAAGTCTGTGGATAAATGGGCTGCAGAAGCATCACAGCCTATTAACCTCTCCCTCGGAACAGGCTATACAGACACCGGACTGGCCAATGACTTGGCAGCAGCCAGAAACGGCAAGAAATACAACACCAACGTGATTATCAACCAAGGCGCTGATGTCTGCGGCTATATGTACAACGGAAGCCTCAGCGGTGCATACGCCTACGGTGGTGGTCTGGGTGATGCCAACACTCCCAACACGGGTGATGTTCACGGAACCACCTACATTGCCCTGCTCGGCGGTAAGGTTACAAAGGACCTCTATGCAGCAGGAACCGCAGGTTCAGTCGATAACAGATACAATGTGACTACTGATGACTTCGACCAGCAGTTCATTGCTTCTGCCAACGCCTATATCGAAGGCGGTACGGCACGTAACGTTTATGGCGGCGGATGGAAAGGCAGCGTAGGTTATCACAAAGGTCTTCTTAGTGACAGCGGGACGGGCGATGTCCTGGGTGAGACGCACGTCGTCATCGGTAAGAAAGATGGTACTAGCTTTATTGACGGTATTCCAGCCATCGAACGTAATGCCTACGGCGGTGGTGAGGGTGGTGCCGTATTCGGAACGGCCAACATCACGCTCAACAACGGTTTCATCGGTTATCGTCACTTCAACAGCGTACCCACAACAGACACCGACCTCGACTACATACAGATAGGCACGGACTACTATCAGGAGAAGCTTCACGACGAGACCTCGACAGGCGACGGCACCAACCGTCTGCACGACAGCGGTTGCATCTTCGGTGGCGGTTATATCGACAACAGTAATGTGGATGTCACCAACGTGACGATGTATGGCGGTCACGTCCGTAACGCCCTCTTCGGTGGTGGTGAGATTGCCGCCGTCGGACGAGGTGTCATTGAGGCAACTGGCGTTGACAACAGCGTTCGTACCCTGAAGGGCATCTATAAGGCTGGTAAGACAAATGTATCGCTCTATGAAGGCAACGTCCACCGTAACGTCTTCGGCGGCGGTCGAGGCTATAACAACCTGGGTGAGGGCGGTACGCTCTACTCAGACGGCTACGTCTTCGGACAGACAGAGGTACATGTACACGGCGGTACGGTAGGTACAGCAAAAGAACTGGCACGTGAGAACGGTAACGTCTTTGGCGGCGGTGATATCGGTTATGTGTATAGTGCCTACGAGGAGGACGGCAAACTCTATGTCGGTGTTAAAGACGGCGAACGTTACGACAACGGATACGAGGGATACTACTATGCCTATAAGAAAGGAGGCGAGGCATACATACCGTCATCTACCACTCCTGCTGCCAACGATCCCAACTGGGTCAAGGACGATGGTGAGTATGTGCTGACGGAGGACTGCAAGGTGCTGATTGAGCCTTATTGCAAGGCGACGTCAGCAGTCACCATCAATGGTCACTCCTATGCCGAAGGCGACTATGTAACCACCGAAGACCTTCATACATTAGGCAACAAGCAAGACCCTACTTGGAGTAGTTTGGATGATACGGGTATCACCATCTTCAATGCCGTATTCGCCGGTGGCAACACCTCATCAGGTTCTTCCACTGTCTATGCTAACACCACTACAGTATTTGGTAATGCCACAGCCTCCATCCACGATGTCTATCACCGTGACCTGATTACGTTGGGAACAGGACACACGGGTGGTCTGTACGGCGATGGCAACCTGACCTTCGTGGACGGTTATCGCGGACTGAACATCACCAACTACGGCACGGACTATTATAGCTTAGACCCTGAAATTACGTATGAGCAGTACGAAGATCTTGCTCCCCGTGAGGCCGATTACTATCAGTTGAAGTATAAGTGCATCATGGAGTGTACGGATAAGGACGGAACGACCTACTATACCGAAGGCGGCGAGCACACGAAGGCTTCGACGCTGACCATCGACGACCTGCTGACGTTGTTTGAAGGCATCAAGGTCGGCACCGACGACATCCTTCTGACGAATCCGACCACGGGCGAGAAATATCCCAATCCCAAGTACTGGAAGCAGAACGGCGTTGTCCCCGTCTATGCCGGTCGTCTGATGAACACTATCCAGCGCGCTGACTTCTGCGGTGTGTTCGGCAGCCGCATGGTGATGCAGGGAGCTCATGACCGCGTGCCCGAGATTGTCGATCACACCAACTACACCATCAACCGTGTGCGCGAGGTGTCGCTCAATCAGAAACAGTCGGTGAGGACAGCTGACGCATCCGATGAGAACAAGAAGGTTCACGGCAACTACTTCGGCATCTACAACATCGTGAACTATCTTGGCGCGCTGACCAGTGACGTATTCTTCCTGCCGGACGGGGATATACGTGTTACGGACAACGCCTCTAACACCGACTACCAGACAGACTCAAAGGCATACAGCAATGGTAGCACAGCCGTCGCCGCCAAGGCATACGGCACAGCCACCTTCTATGACTGGAAGGCGGGCTTTGTGGGCGACCGCAAACGCAACAACGGAACAAGTAAGAACAAGGTGGCGCTGGCATCGGGTGTCTATCTGGAGCTGACCACCGAAAAGAGCACGGGCACCGACCTGTACGAAAAGAAATGGGGCTACATCACCGGCGTCATTGAGCTTGACCTCATCAACGTGCAGCCAGGTATGGGCGGTGGCTTCGTATATGCAAAGAACGTACACAAGGTAGGTTCATATTCAAAGCATAGCCACAACACATTGACGGCACTGAACAATGATGCAATCACCCGACGCGACTTTACATTCAATGGCGAAGAAGTGGAATGGGAAACATCAGGTAACTTCGTACATAGCACCCAAACCATCATCGACGACTGCTACAATGTCAGCGGCAAGTATTCGGGCGACGATGCCGTTCCTGCCCACTACTGGTTCATTAAGGGTTCGGTATATGTCTATGACCAGTATATCTCCGCCTATACCGGAGCGCCTAACGCCTATAGCGAGACGGTGGACATCCCGCTGACCATCACGGCTGCTTCGCACGGTACGATGAAGCTGCTCAGCGTGATGCCTAACAAGTATGCCTACTGGTCTGCTCCTGGTAAGAAAATTGGAGAGGACAAGAAGATAGTCATCAATGATGTGGAATATCGTCTGAACGATCCTATCAGCTACTGGGATTGGTACTTGCTGACCAGCTCAGAGAAGAACCTGTTTGAGGATGAGACCTATGTCACTACCGCTGACTGCAAGTATAGCAGCGAAGACGCTAACGTCATCCCTGCCGGTACTGTGCTGTTGCCTGCTGAATATAATACATTGAAAGCAGCTCACTCGACGGTCTACCATATGGAGAAGCAGCAGGATGTTCCGTTCGACTTCGTATATCGTTCATCCAACAACATGAGTCACAATACGGGTTACATGCTGACCTATAAGGTGAATAATCCTACAGATTGGGATACATGGTATACTAAAGCTGAAAGTGCTACGGCAGAAAAGAAACAGAAGGATACTGAGTTGGCTGGCTACGAAGACGGTCCTACTTATCGTTTGAAAGGCAATGAGACCGCCAGCGTCCTCGGACAGCGTGAGTATAAGGTAAGCAACCTCATTGCCGAGACTGTCTACACCACTTACCAGACGATGGCAACGAATCATCCTACTGCCATCCCGGAAGGACAGGCTGAATTCAAGGAAGCCTATCTCGTCACCAAGGAGTACACCAACGGCGACGTTCACCTGAATGTCGGCAGTTCTGTATCTAAAAAACAGGCTGATGACATGACTGGCTACGTGGCTCCGGCCTTTATCAGCACAAGCACCATACAGCTCAGCAAGACAGAGTATATCTATGTCGGCAACCGTATGACGGAGGCAGAGAAGGACGCTTACAAAGCCGCTTATCCCGCTTTGGCTGCCATCATCGAGGCAGATGTCGTTCCTGCATACTACTGCACGAAGGATGGTCTCTATGGCGGTAACTATTACGAGGCAAACAAGAACTATCGTGGACTTGAAGTCTGGAGTTCGATGACGAAGGCCGACCGTGAGCGCTTCGCCTTCAACTATGATGCTTTCGACGTGCTTATCGATCCACGTTACGGTTGGAATGAAGAAGTTACGAGTGTCATCTATCCTGAAGGAAGGAAATACGAGTATGATGCTGCCGCAGGCACCCTGGCCGCCGCCGAAGGGAATCCTGCCGGCTACTCGCTTCCGAAACCCGTCGACTACACCGCCACCTACAACGGCTCCGAAACCTCCGAACACAACGGCGTGACGCTAGCGAAGAATCAGGAATATTCACGTGAGGACTACGAGAAACTGCCTAACGAAAAGCGCCACTACACCTCTATCGACGTGAAGGAAGCCGGCAACGTATATGTTGTCAAGACTCCATTCCAGGTAGGCAACTCACCCTACGCTGTGGGTACCGTCATCTCTGCAAACACGTATAGCAGCCTAGGACATTCTGATCAGGCAAACATCACCACGCTGACATTTACCGATGAGCAGAAGGACAAGACCTACTATTACTGCCGCGAAAGCTACAAGGTTGGTGAGAACACCGAAGGTGTCGCCGTTACCGGTGTGACGGGTATTGGCGCTGTCGAGACAGGTACTTACAACGTCGGCAACAATGTGCCCGTAGGTCTTGTCATCAACAAAGCCAGCTACGACGCTCTTCCCAACCGTCAGACGGACTTCACCATCCACGGCGTGGCTCCTACCGAGACCAGCACGCTCTACGTCAGCCGCTTCTCTGACATCTTCGACCTCTCGAAGGAGAAAATCATCACCGTCATCTACGAGTACAACTACATCGAGAGCGATGCCACGGGTGCTCACGTCACTCCCGTCAGCGAGCGCCATGTGGTGAACATCCACGTCGTGTTCAAGAGCGGCATCCCCTATGTCGAGGACATCAAGGCGCCGCAGGTGGTGCTGCCGGGCACGTTCGTCGGCGTTCGTGAGCCCCACGTCACGCCTGGTGCTTACGAGGTGACGGGTGGCGGATGGAAGCTCTTCGAGAAGAAGTCCGACGCTGAGAGCCACATCAACGGCGTGGAATACACGCCTACCGCCGACCCGCTCTACTGGTATCAGCACGGCTACTATCTGGCTTACTACGCCAAGACCTATCTCGGCGAGACCTACTCCAACACCGTGCAGGTCAGCGTGGCTAACTACCACGACCTGAAAAAGGTGCTCGACGACGCGAACCACTACTATGTGGACAATCCTACCGTTAAGCGCAACTCAAAGATTTACATCAACGATGCTACTAACGGTGCCACGCAGCTGAAGCAGTTCTTCGACCTCACCGTGCCCACCGGTTCACCCGCTACCGCCGTTCTCGACGAGCACGTCCGCGACTGCCAGAACCTCGAGTTCATCCTGCATACCAACGTCAGCCATACAGGCGACTGGACATCCATTGGCGACGCCACGAACTGCTTCGCAGGTAACCTGCACGGCGACGGCTACCACATTGACGGACTTGACCACTCACTCTTCGGACATCTCTGTGGTAATGTCTATAACCTGGGTGTAACAGGTTCGTTCGCTGGGGCTGGTATTGCCGACACCGGCGACGGCTATGTAGAGAACTGCTGGATCAGCACCACCGGCGCGCCTGACGGCACCGTCCATGCGGTCTTCGGTAATCCTACCGCCAATGGATACAAGCGCGTCAACTGCTACTATCCCGCTACGTTGGCCTACAACATCGAAAGCGATGGTCACGGCCTGGCTCGTCCTATGCCGGCATCAGCCTTCTATAACGGTACGGTGGCTTACGACCTGAACGGCTTCTATCTGTTCAAGCGTTACAACGACAAGAAGACCACCTCGGGCACTCAATACCAGTATTACACCATCAATACGGATGGGACCTTATCTGAGCCTCAGACACAGCACTATGCAACCAATGCCGAATACTGCTCATCAGGCTATAAGACCGTATATGCTAACGGCGGCTATGTTGAGGACCGTTATGGCGATGGCGACTTCCGCTATGCCGACGGCGTGATACCCGAGACGGAAGATCAGCGTGCGTTCGTCGATGCTGACGATGTCCTTCACTTCTACCCCATCTGGCCGGACGACTACCTCTACTTCGGACAGATGCTGACCTACAACTGGAACAACCAGCGTCCGCACCAGAATGTTCCTTCACACATCGTGAAGTACAGCGGCCGTCTGCCGGCGACCGACGAGAGCAACCGTCTCTATCGTGCACCGGCTTACTATCAGTCGAAGCAGATGGATGTGGCTCACTTCAACCCCGTTGTCAACCTCGTGGCATACTCAAAGCCCAAGAATCCTAACGACACCGACCTCAGCCCCGCCTATCCGAACATGACGGCCATCGACTTCGCCGGTCATAATGATACGGAATACAAGCTCGGGCTTAATGGCGACTACTTCTATCAGCCCCTGCTCGATGACGACGGATTGCTGAGCATCACCAACCGCGACGAGACCAACAACCTGTTGGTATATGCTCCTGCTGAAACAGCCTCCGAGGGCTATGCCAACAAGAAGACCTACGATGTGCTTACCGCCTACTTCACCGACCCGTCTTATGCTGACAGCTATAATGATAGTGACCCATATCGTCGCGTGGATATCTCAGCTGGAGCATCGACGGTCAATGGCCATCTGGTACAAAGCAACCTCACAGCTACCAGCGACCACCTGCTGATAGACAAGCAGGACTTCAACTGTCCTATCAGCTACACGTTTGCCAGTGGAAAGCGCATGTGGTATCAGCGTGTCCCCGACAACTACGTCAGTCTGACAAAGGGATGGTCAACCGTCAGCCTGCCGTTCACAGCAGAGCTGGTATCTACGCAGGATAAGGGCGAGATTACCCACTTCTACAGTGGTAGCCCCTCTGTTGATGCGAATGACACCAAGGTTGGCCATGAGTACTGGCTGTCCGAATACCAAGGCATCGAGACCGGCAGCTCGCCCGTTGGTGCTCTCACCGCCTCCTTCAGCTATCCAACCGCTACCGGCGTCAAAAAACAGGTGGGCAACACCTTCCTGTGGGATTACTATTATAGCAAGAATTTGCAGGAGGATGCCAACGCCGACATCTATCAGACCCGCTACCAGCAAAGGCGCTCGATGTCAGGATACCCGCTGCTGACTGCTGCCCAGTCCTATATGATAGGCTTCCCTGGCAAGGCGTTCTATGAGTTCGACCTCAGCGGCGAGTGGAAGGTCAAGAATACGGCCACCACACCACCTGCACAGCTCGGCAAGCAGACCATCAGCTTTGTTTCCAAGCCGGGCATCACCATCGCCGTCAGCGACGACGAACTGACCGCCTCTGCTATCAACGGTTATAAGTTCATGCCCAACTACATGAGCAAGAAGGTCGAGGGTTATCTGATGAATTCCGACGGCAACAGCTTCGATATGACGATGAGTACGACAGAGCCTGCTACCCCAGTGGCTGTGGCTGCCGTACCGTTCCGTCCGTACTTCGTGGCAGCTCCTTCATCAGGTGCAAGAGAGAAGACCCGCTCAATCGTCTTCAACATGGACGGCACAGGCTTTGACTTCTACGGCGATGAGAAGCCCATCGACGACGATCTGGGCGAAGGCACCCTCGAGATCTACACGCAGGGACAGTCCATCGCCGTGACCTCTACCCTCCGCGAAGCCGTGCCCGTACAGATCTACGCTGCCGGCGGCATCCTCATCAGGGCGTTCGACATCCAGCCCAACGAGACCGTCAAGACCCCCGCGGGCAGCCAGGGCGTTTACATCGTCCGCGCCGACGGCGGAAGATATACGAAGAAGTTAGGAGTAAAATAAGAGAAGTTTGGAGAAAAATAGCCTGACAGGGAGTTCCCTGACAACATGATATAACGACAATAACATGAGCACTAAATACAGATACTGGAAGCAACTAACAAGGGTGATGGCAGCCTTTAGCCATACTCTAGCCATACTCATGAGTAAGCTTAGAGTAAGCCTAGAGTATGCCTGGAGTATGGCTAGAGTATGGCTAAAGCCACGAATCGTTATATTTCTGCTCCTATTTCTCATAGTAGGAAGCGGCAGCGCGTGGGGGCAAAGCCCTGTGGAGATAACAACGGACACTAATGGGAACGGTACCATTGATGATAGCGAGAAGAAATTCTATCTGATTCAGACGAATGCGTTCCCGAGTTTCTACATAACACCCCAGGATAACAATACCATTACGACCAATAATATTCTTGGTGAATATATGCTGTGGTATTTTCTGGATGCAGGTGAAGAAGGTAGTACTCAATATTACTATATCGTCAACAATAGTACGGAGAAGTGTATATATAATGTAGGTGGTGAGAGTAAAGATAATAGAAAAGTCATTATAGACAACTTATCATCCTTGTCTGATGAAAATAAGGAAAAGTGCAAGTTTAAACTCGTTGTAAACAACAATGGTGGTACAACAGGCTTTTATAATATTAATGTAAAAGGAAGAACAGATTTTTATGGTTTGAACAAGCAAGGTGCTAGTGAGACCAATGCCAATCCCATCAGATTGACAAATACCCAATATATCAATGATACCAACTCCAAATGGAAGTTTATACCCTTTAACGGAACCTTTACATACCCGACTCCTCCATTTACGCCATCGACTGATTCGAACAAGTATTATTACGAGATTCACAATGTCCAAAAGGATACGTATTATGCCGCAACAGACGCCACGGCTGACAAGGTAATCTTCACCAATAAGGCAAACGAAAGCCGGGCGTGGTATCTTAAAGAGGCTGCATCCGATTCATGGTATAAGTACTATTACATAATCAACACTGCAACAGGGGGCAAATACATGTATTATAACGGTACTGCCGACAATACAGGTAACCAAACAAAAGCAATTGATGTAAAAGCATATGATTTGGAAAACGAAGACCGTTATCTGTTTGTTGTAGTTCAAGCAGCAAGAGGTGACGGAGATAGTCGTGTTGAGTGTTATGCTATCATACCAAAACTGCTCATCGATAATTTATGGACAAGCAGCAGCCTCGGTTATGCGCAAGCAAGCATTACCAATGGTCTGAATATGGGTATCATCAATAGTAGAGGCGCAACCAATGGTGCTCATTGGGAATTTAAAACTACAACTTTTAGCACCGTATGTGACCACCCTGTTATTGCCTTCGACAGAACTACTGGAAAGGCATCTATCACGACAGCTACCTTATTGCCATCCATCTATTATACCACAGATGAAACAACACCATCATCTACTAACGGTACGTTGTATAATGAGGCATTTACCTTAACAGAGCCGACTACCGTCAAGGCCATTGTCACCAAAGCAGGATATACTGATTCAGAGGTGACAACATTAACGATTGGAAAAGTTGCAACTCCTACTATCCAGCAGGAAACAGGTACCCATAATATTTCCATCACAACAGAAACCCCCGGTGCAACCATCTATTATACGACCGACGGAACTACTACTCCGACCACCTCGTCAACACTCTATACTGGTGCATCAGAGGAATTGGGAGGTAAACCCATCAAAGCGATAGCCGTTAAGGATAATATGATCAACTCCGACATAGGTGAGGGTGAGATAGACATCAGGTGTGCCACACCAGTTATCAGTTTTGACAACATTACCTCGATGGTTTCTATTACTTGTGGAACAGAAGGGAGTACCATTCGTTACACAATCGATAACAGTGAACCAACTACCACGAGTACTGAATATACAGCTCCTTTCTCTGTTACCAGTCCCACGACTGTAAAAGCAATTGCCACCAATGCGACTTTAAATCCTTCTGTTGTTGCAGAGTTAGTCATTCCCCAGGTGGCCACACCAACTATCCAGAACAACGGCAACAATGCAGTATCCATTACAACGGAAACAGTTGGTGCAACCATTTATTACACCACTGATGGTAGCACTCCAACTATATCAAGTACAAAATACACTGTGCCGTTATCGGAAAACATCAGCGGTGTCACCATCAAGGCGATTGCTGTTAAGGAAGGTATGATCACTTCAGTCGTGGGTAGCGATGCGGTAATACTGCAATGCGCAGCACCCGATATCGCACGCAGCGGCAACGACGGCTTCACCGTCAGTTGTTCGTTCCCTGCTTCGGGTGTCACCATTTACTATACCACCGATGGCACCACCCCCACCATCTCAAGTAGCAGTATCAGTTCTGGCGGTATCGTATCGAGCACACTACCCGTTACCGTCAACGCAATGGCTGTTGCTACTAATTATGATTACTCTGACGTTGCCACCGCCAACCTAAAAGAAGGCATGGACGGCGATGGCTCTGTAGATAACCCTTATACCATCAAGTTCCAACCTGACGTAGCAGACTTCATTGAACACGCCAACACGCCAGAAGGAGCTTCATTATATTATAAGGTTATCGCCACCGAGCCTCTCGACTTCAGCGGTGCCGGCCCCATCACCCAAGCCTTCAGCGGCACGTTCGATGGTGGCACGCAGCCCCTTACAGGTCTCACCCATCCCCTCTTCAATACCGTCGATGGTGGTGTGGTGAAGAACGTCACGCTAAAGAATGTTGCTATCAGTAGTTCTGCAGATTATGTAGGTGCTATCGCTGGCATCGCTCAGGGTTATAGCCGCATTTATAACTGCGGTATTCTGCCAAATGATGCAACCTTCCCAGAGGGCACTCATCCTACCGTTACTACTTCTGGCACCTGTGCCGGAGGTATTGTAGGTAAGTTAGACGGCGATTCACGTGTCATTAATTGCTATAGCTATGCTGACGTCAGCGCTTCTACAACTGCAGCTGGAATCGTAGGAGAGAACACATTCGCGTCAACCGCAGAGGTATCAGGTGGAAAATATACCAAACTCAAGACTGCTGTGGTGAACTGTATGTTCTATGGTAATATCACAGGCGGCACTAACCAGTCTGGCGTCTATGGCGGCACTTTGATAACCAATGCTGCAGCTACAGGTATCAGCAGTTATAACTACTACAGAAGCGGTTCTACTTTCACTACCGCCTCTGGTGAGCCCACAGCTTACAACTGCTCGTTCCCAGCCGATGAGCGCTATCTCACACAGGTGGAGTTCCACCGCAGCCTGCTGAACAGCAACCGCGAACTGTGCGGATGGTGGGTAGGCTCAGACGTGGCGCCAAGCACTTTGACTACCACTGAGGTACAGGCTATTCCCAAGGATGCCTCACTGATGTATAAGTGGGTGGTGGACCCAAATCTTGCGCCCTATCCTATACTGAAGCCCTTCGGCAAATATCCCTCCATTATCAATACCAATACGGGAACCCCTTGGTTCGACCGGACTACAGCCAACCCATTTGAGGGAAAGCAACTCGGAACGCTTTCTGTCATTATTAAGTCGGGCAACTCAGCTCCTGACAAGCATGTATTCATCCCCATCACCGACATGGACTCCCTGCACTACGATTTTGGTTATCGCAAGGTGCAGTTGCCCTATTACAACACCGTATTCGGTAACCCCGACGGTGCTACATGGCAGGAAAAGTATGCTGGCAACTACACTGACCAGGTGGTGACAGGTTGGAAGGTAACCAACGTCAGTGGCGGCAATGAAGGTTCATTTGTCGCTCACTGGCAGGACGGCTATAACTTTGCAGACCGCAACTGCACTCAGAAGGACCTCTACAGTGTCTCGGGTCGTGTTTTCGCCCAGGGCGGCTACTATTATGTTCCTGACGGTGTTACGGAAATCACCATTGAGGCCTATTGGGGCAAAGCCATCTACGTGAGAAATAAGGATAGCTACTACGACAGAGTCAACATCACCTTAGGTACCACTGGTTCTCCGTTTGCTCCCGCTGGTACACGCGATAATAATATCAACGGTGCTACCATCCAGACAACATCGATAAAGGAAACTGCTGCTAATATCGATGCGAAAAAGACTGTCTATGACTATGCCCTTGTGCTGGTGGGTAACGTGCAGGAGTCCGTTGGTCAAAATCATGTCACTCATAAAACTGAAGCCACTCGCGGTTTCACTATCATGAGTGTGGACCTTGACTTCGACGAAGAACCTGATTATTGTCTTGAATGGCAGCTTGGAAAAGAAATGAAACGTCAGGAAATCGCCCCCATACGCTTTGACTTCCTCCCAGTAGTGGAGTTGGGTATCGCTGGCAAGTTACATAATTCAACTAATTTCTTCTCCCTTGGCTGCTACCGTTCCAAAGGACATTTCGAGGTGACAGAGACCGCCTTTATCCGCTTCGGACAGTTTGAGTTTGAACTTGGTACCCGTGATGATGGTCCTGTTATTCTTAATGGCGGTATCTACGACCAATACTGTCGTGGTCGTAATGGTGAAACCAATCAACACATCAATTACGTGATTCTTGGCGGTCATATCGTCATGCCGTCGTTCACCCCTGGCGCCCATGTCAATGGCTCTGCTACATACCAAACACGTCATTGTGCCGTTAACGTTCTCGGCGGTGACTTTACCAGTTTTTACCTCACAGGCGGCTACAATGAGGGTATAAAACCCTACGAAGACAACCCCCACTGTTATATCGATGGTGGCCGGTTTGGCACCATAGCCGCAGCTTATAAGGAGGGCATCTGGGGTGATGTCACTTGGCGCATCAATCATGCGCTCATTGGCGAGTTCTACGGTGGCGGTGTCATGGCCCAAGCCACTGGAGATACTTATAAGATAGTGAAAGGCAGTATTGACGTGGTCATCGACAACAGCATAGTTGGCAAATACTGCGGTGGTCCTAAGTTCGGCGACATGGTGGCTGGCAAGACCGTCACGACCAGCGCATCCAATACCGTATTTAACCAATTCTTCGGTGCTGGCAACGGCGGCACCAACTATATGCAATATAAAAATACCGATGCCACGGGAGTCCCTATCTCTGATTGGAGTAGCACCATCAACTCTAATTATACCCCAGGAAAGTACCGCAATAAGGATCAGGGCTATGCAGCCGACTATGACATTGAAGTAATCAACACTTCCACTGGAGACCTAGCTGGCCAAGTGGTCAACCGTAGTTATTACTACTCTGCTCAGTTTGCCACAACCAACACCGGCAACGTTACAAGTACGTTGAATAACTGCACCATCAATACCAATTTCTATGGTGGTGGTTTCCTGGGTGGTGTGACTGGTAATGTCACCTCAACGCTTAATAATTGCGATATAAAGGGGGCAGCCTTCGGTGCAGGCTACTCGGCTTCAGCAGGAACAGTTAATATCCACAATAAGGACAAGGTTCCCCCAGTACCAAACTTATACACTGGTATGATTAAACCGCAGTCTGGCGGAACATTTACCACATACGAATGGACGAACAATAAGACATTTGGAACAAAAACACTTAGTACTGGAAGTCCAACCATTTTAAACCCCAATGATGACGGGATAAACTATATATA
>Ga0129306_1001075_pt1 | contig 34607 bp, 58 predicted proteins | sample P827metagenome_FD_94438 | JGI IMG/M metagenome (GOLD analysis project Ga0129306, IMG submission 94438) | Capybara group fecal microbial communities from Wisconsin, USA - P827 metagenome | ecosystem: Host-associated > Mammals > Digestive system > Large intestine > Fecal | place: USA: Wisconsin...
GCAACCTGCTCGCCAGATGGCATTTGTCCTAACACAGCCTGCTGTAAACAGAAAGGTTTGGATGGCTGCTATGAATGTAACGAACTTTATGATTGCAAAAAAGGATTTTACTCACTTGGGAAAGAAACAAACGCCATAAGGGTAATGGCACTGTTCATTCAAAAATACGGCAAAAAAGAATTATTAAGAGTTCTCGATATCTTGCATTCCAAAAAGAAGTTCGAAAAAATCCAGGAAGTCCTCGGCGATGATATTGATGAAGGCCTGAAGATTATGGAAAAATGGAGATAAGTATTAGTGAACAGTATAGAACAAAAACGAAAAGACACAATTAAAGAAGTCCAGTTTGATAAAACTCTTCAGGAAACTAAAAATCAGATTGCACAGATTAACAAAGGTATAGATGTAAAAAAGCATCTTGGTGAAAACACTTACTGCCATTATACATACGACAAAAAATACTACGTTGATGAAGTAATCAAATACTTTGAAGGAAAAGGCTACAAGGTTCAACGACTGCCATCTGAATGTGCCGTTTCCTGTAAAATAAATATTATCTGGTAAAAAATTACCATTACTCAGGAGCCCGTTATGTTCACCCAATTACCCGAAGAAAAAAAAGATTTAGTCAAACCGCTTTACAAAAAACATCAGCCAAACTGGTCTGCACTCAGCTGTTATTTTGAAGGAAAGATGCGGGGCAAAGCTTATGTTGATGATATAAACGCCCCGACAAAAGCTATCTGCAGGCTCGAGATGAGCTGGACTTATGCTTCTGACAACGCCGACTTACCATGGATTGAAGAAGTTTTAGGCCAACTGGTAAAAACAACCTGGATGCAGGTAATCTGGGTTCCGGAGCGAAAAGGCACTTGTCCTCTTAAAGGTATTTCAAAACCATTTTCGCGCCTTGAATATATAGAAAGAAAAAAAGAACAGAAGGAACCTTGCAAAGTTGATATTTTTCCATACTCAAGTGAATTATTTGACAAGCTGCCGGAAGATTATAAACAATGGCACATCCAGAATTATGGTTCAAAAGAAGAATTTCTTAAAAAAGCTTTTGGATTTTTTGCCGTAGAAAATGGCAAGGTTTGCAGTGAAAGTGAAGGCGCCTTTATATCAGACGGATACGCAGAAATGGGCATTTACACTTTTGAAGAATACCGTAATCGCGGCTTTGCCTATGCACTCTGCCTTAGAACAATCAAGGAGCTGGAAAAAATGGGCATAAAACCAATCTGGGCCTGCGACAAAGACAACGTAGAATCTGACCGCCTTGCCCAGCGCTTAGGTTATGTAAATCCTTTGGAATATGAGTTTGTATACTTGGAGCCAACTAAATGATTAAGGCCGTAATTTTTGACATGTTTGAAACTCTGGTAACGCTGTTTGAGGGCCGAACTTATTTTAGTGAGAATATTGTCCATGATCTTGGACTGCCCTTGAATACTTTTAGAAAAGCATGGCATTCAAATGAAAAAGAACGCACCATAGGAAAATATTCTATGAAAGAAGGCGTTGTGCTGACTCTAAAAACTGTTGGTGCATGGTCAGAAGAAAATGTTGAACTTGTTATAAGAAAAAGACTCGAAGCTCTGGAAGACACTTTTTCTGCAATTCCTCAGGCCTCAATTGAACTGCTGAAAACGCTGCATCAAAAAAGACTCAAGGTCGGCCTCATTACAAACACATTTTCAGATGAATGCGAACTCATAAAACAAAGCCCTCTGTATCCTCTTTTTGATGTTGCCTTGATTTCGTATGAAACAGGATTATGCAAACCTGACCCGCAAGTATATCAGCTGATGATAGAAAAGTTGAATGTAAAAGCAGAGGAATGCCTTTACGTAGGTGACGGCGGTTCCCGCGAACTTTTTGGTGCAAGAGAAGCCGGCATGCAGGCTCTACAATGTACCTGGTTTAGCGACCGTGCTTTTGAACCTCATATTCCATGCCCGCCTCTTGATGAATTTCCTCATGCACAAACGCAGATGGATGTTATAAAGTTTATTGAGGAAAAAAAGAAATGAAGGCAGAAAACTTAGAAGTAAACAAGCTTCCTTATGGAAATTTTATGCAATATAAATTGTAAAGGAAACCACAATGGAATTCAGAAAAATCTTTGACACAATCCCGGAGCAGTTTGATAAATACAGGCCCCGCTACAGTCAGGAACTTTTTGACAGTCTGATTGAATACGCTCAAATTGGAAAAGGAAAAAATGTTCTGGAGATTGGACCGGGCACAGGTCAGGCAACAGAGCCGATTCTCAAAAGTGGCTGTAATTATAATGCCATCGAGCTTGGTGAAAATCTTTTTCAAATGATGAAGAAAAAGTTTTCACATTATCCAAACTTCAATATCGTAAATGATGATTTTATTACTCACGATTTTGGCAGTCAGAAATTTGATATGATTTATTCTGCCGCCACAATTCAGTGGATTCCAGAAGAAATTGCTTTTTCAAAAACCTTTGAGCTTCTTTCTCCCGGCGGAACTCTTGCAATGATGATTACATCTTCAGAATACAAAACTCCAAACGAGAAACTTTATCAGAATATCCAGAAATTTTATGACGAATACTTTAAGCCCGAAACTCCTTATACACACGGAAAATTTCATTACGACAATGCCACTTCCTACGGCTACACCAATTTTGAACGCCGTGACTTTTACGGACAGCGACAGATGACCGCCGATGAATACGTTGCCTTTAGCGGAACTCATTGCGACCACATGGTAATTCCCGAGCCTTACAAAACAAAATTCTTCCAGGGACTCCATGATGCAGTTATGAATGCTGGAAACAAAATTGTGTTTAATGACACTTATATTTTGTACCTTGCCAGGAAATTACCTATGGTAAAATAATCAGGGCTAGAGTAAAGTCTTAATACACTCTTCGACCTTTGCCAGATCTGCAGTTGGCTCAAAGCGGGCAACTACATTTCCTGAACGATCGATTACGAACTTTGTGAAGTTCCATTTGATATCCGGAGTTTTTGCCCAGTCTGGATTTGCTGCATTGAACATATTTTCCAGTGTAGACTTTAATGGATTTTCATCAAATCCTTCAAAGCCCTTCTGAGATTTAAGGTATGTGTAGAGTGGAAGCTCGTTTGCGCCATTTACATCAGATTTTTTCATCTGAGGGAAGGTTGTCTGATAGCGGGTTGTACAGAAGTTGTGGATTTCTTCATCACTTCCTGGAGCCTGGTGACCAAACTGATTGCAAGGAATATCGAGAATCTCGAGTCCTTTTTCATGATAATCTTTATACAGCTGCTCAATAAGAGCATACTGTGGAGTAAAGCCACAGCCTGTTGCTGTATTAACAATCAATACTACCTTTCCTTTGAATTCAGAAAGCTTTAATGTTTCACCTTTACCGCTTGTTACTTCGTAATCATAAATCATATCCGTGTCTCCTTGTGTTTGTTATTTATACTGCTTTACAAATTCTACGGCAGCCTTGATATCATCTTCATTTGGTCTTCCCTTATGAAGTCCTTTGAATTCGCCTTTACAGTGGAATTCTTTTTCGTCCATAGGAACGCCAACCTTATCAGCTTCTGCCTTAACCTTTTTGTAAGTAGAATTGAGAAGGGCTGCTGAACCAAAGTTCACGATCTTTCCAACTTTGTCCTTAGAAAGAGATGCGACAAAGTTGCGGACCTCTGGATCAATATTAAAGGCGTAATATGAGTTTCCGAGGAAAAGAATATCCACCTTTTCTGTTACTGGCTCGGAGATAGGAAGTGCCTCAACTCCAAGTTCCTTTGCAATTGCATCTGCAAGTCGTTTTGTGTTACCAGTTTTGGTATAGTATCTTACAGCAAATGACATGATAGCCTCCTGTTTATGTAGAAGAATTGTATACAATGTAATTGAGTAAAATATAAAGCCGTTTTATAGTTTTGTCAACTGAGACTAACAAATTTTATTGGGAATAACATTATTTTATGTTACAGACAGGAATTTTTGTATTATTATTTAAATATGGATATAAAAGAAGCAATCAAAGAAAGACATTCGGTGAGACAGTTTAAGGATCTTCCTGTAAAAAGCGAAGATAGGGAAAAGCTTGCGGCTCTTATTAAGGAGTGCAATGCAGAAAGCGGATTAAACATTCAGCTCGTCACTGATGATCCTGAATGCTTTGATACCTTCCTTGCTCATTACGGTAAGTTCAAAAATGCAAAGAACTATATCGCGATGATTGGCAGCAAGTCCATTGATAAGCTTGACGAAAAGTGCGGCTATTACGGACTGAAGCTTGTTCTTGTGGCACAGACTCTTGGCCTCAACACCTGCTGGGTTGCGGGCACTTACGGTAAAGGAAAATGCAAGGCAGATAAAAATGCCGGCGAAAAGATTGTCTGTGTAATTGCGCTTGGATATGGTGAAACTCAGGGTGTGGCTCATAAGTCAAAGCCGCTCAGCAAACTCTGTAAGGTTTCGGAAGCTGATTTACCTTCTACTCCGGCCTGGTTCAAGGAAGGTCTGGAAGCTGCAATTCTGGCACCGACTGCGCTGAATCAGCAGAAGTTCCAGGTTTCTCTTGATGGGGATGAAGCCGTTATCACAACAAAACGCGGCCCTATGACTCAGCTGGATTTGGGAATTGTAAAATACAACTTCGAAGCAGCCTCTGGTCACAAGGTACGATAATCTTACTTATTTGAAAAATGCATATTAGTATGGGTGTCTTCCGTAATCTCAAAGCCAGCCTTTAGGTAAACGGGAGCACCCATTTTTGTTGCCTTCAGGTCTACGCGGTCAATCTGATTTTCTTTCGAATACTCTATCAAGTTCTTAATTATCTGCAGGGCAATACCGCGGCGGCGATATTCGGGTAGGGTATAAACACTGTTCACTTCGCCAACCCGTCCGTGAATGTAAGATGTATTCGCAGGCTTCTCAATGATATTTAAGATAGCGGTTGAAACGATTTTGCCGTCTGCCGAATCGTCTCGGGCGATGAAAACCACTGAGTCCTTATTGAGGTGCTTCTCAAAGAAGGCTGTGATGTTTGTCTTGAGAGTCTTTTCTGTTTCCTCGGACATATCGGGCTGTCCTACTTTGAGGAAGTCAATTCTAAGCTGAGTAAGCTGTGGGATGTCGGATTTTTGTGCAGTTTCGAAAATCATAATTACTCCCAGCTAATAAGCTCGCTGTCAGGGCGGAACTTGTCGTGGCCTGGGGCGGGCTTTGCATCTTCTGCAGGGTAGCCCATAACGAGAAGGGCAGTGGATTCGAGATTGTTAGGAAGATTGAACTTCTCTTTTAAAACTTCAGGACGGTAATGCATTACCCAGCAAGAACCGATTCCGAGATTTGCGGCTTCGAGCATCATGTGAGTTGTAACAATGCTGGCATCGATATCTCCGCTGAGCTTTCCATCATAAGGACGAGTCCAGCATTCTTCTTTGTTATAGCTGATTATAAAAACGAGAGGCGCGTCAAAATGGCAGCGAGTACATTCCTTGATTTTCGCAAGCCCTTCGGCACTTTCAACAACAATGATTCTTTGAGGCTGATTATTACAACCAGTTGGAGCAAGCATTCCCGCCTTAAGAATCTTTTCTATGATATCTTTAGGAACTTTCTTATCCAAAAATTTACGAACCGAATATCGAGCCTGTGCTAAATCCAAAAAATCTGTGTATGCCATACGGGCCTCCTCTTTCTTTCAATATAGAAATCATATCATGCTTACTGATATAATCCAAGGTGAGGAAACCAATGCCCGACTTTAATTTAGACAGATTCAAAAAAGCGCAGGCCAGTGATTATGCAACAGCGCTGTCAGAAATCAAAAACGGCCGCAAAGAAAGCCACTGGATGTGGTATATCTTCCCACAACTCAAGGGGCTGGGCTTTAGTTCGATGGCCGAGTTCTACGGAATTGACGGACTCGCCGAGGCCAAGGCTTATATTGCAGACGACCTTTTGAGAGGCCGTCTTGTGGAGATTTCCGATGCACTTCTGGGGGTGGCTTCTTCCGACGCCCGCGAAGTTATGGGCTATCCTGACGATCTGAAATTAAAATCCTGTATGACACTTTTTATGGTGGCGGCTCCTGAGCTTGAAGTATTCGGGAAAGTACTGGAGAAGTTCTTCGGTGGCGAGAAGGATTTGAAGACGGTTGAGATGTTAAGATAGACGGAATTGCCGGGGGCGTTGCGAAACAACCAGTTGTTTCGAGCCATTCTTTCGATGAGCCTAAAAATTGCGGTGCAATTTTTTTAACGGCTCTTCGATTTTAGGCAGGGGGTGTCCCCCGCTTGAGAGGGTGGTGAGCAACGAAGTGCGAACCAGGGGGAGTCTTTCCCCTCCTTATGTCTTTTCACATGTACCAAATTAGAGGTGAGTTTATAAAATTTGCACTTCACCTCTAATTAAGGATGATGGTCCTAGAATTTTTTGAGCCAGTTCACATGATAACAGAAAATTTATTCCACCTCACTTCCCAATACTGAGTATTTCCTTTAAACTTTTTTAAGGTAAAAAGATTATGAATGTACACTGTTTGAAGGTTGCGCTCAGAACTACGATTCCGGTTTTTCTGGGGTATATTTCGTGCGGAATTGCGTTTGGGCTTGTTACGGTGAATGCGGGCTATCCCTGGTGGCTTGCGCCTTCGATGGGTATTTTTATGTTTGCAGGGGCAGGGCAGTTTCTTGCGGTTCCGCTTTTTGCTGCGGGGACTCCGGTGCTTGCGATTCTTGCGACTGAGCTGCTTTTGAATATCCGCCACATTGTTTACGGGTTGCCGCTGATTAATCAGTTCAAGGACTGCAGACGGACCAAGCCTTATCTGATTTTTGCTCTTACCGATGAAACTTTTTCTCTTCTGACTACAACTGAAGTTCCTGCCGGCGTGAAGGCGGAAGATTATTATTTTGCTGTTTCTCTTCTGGATCAGTCTTACTGGGTTGGCGGAAGTCTGATTGGTGGCCTTGCCGGTGCGATGATCCCTTTTGATATGACTGGTGTTGATTTTGCGCTCACGGCTTTGTTTGCGGTTTTGAGTATTGATCAGATTCAGAAGTTTGTGAAAGAAAGGAAGGTGGAACATGCCGGTAACTAAAGCTGTATTGGTGTCGCTCTTGATTGGCCTGATTGTTTTCTGCGAGCGCCTTTTTCCTTTTGCAGTTTTCTCGAAACGAAAGCCCGGAAAACTGATTCACATTTTTGAGCGTTTCGTTCCTCCAATTGTAATGATTGGCCTTCTGATTTACAGCCTCCGCGATGTAAGATTCGCAAGCATGGGGCAGTGGGTGCCGCAAATCTCGGCCATCATTTTTACAATTGTGACTTACCTCTGGAAGAAAAACTCCCTCGTGAGCATTTTCGGCGGAACCATTATTTATATGATTTTGATAAGGGTTCCGCTCTAAATCTTCTCAGCAATGTCGTAAATCAGTTTTTCGGTTTTTTCCCAGCCTAGGCATGGGTCGGTGATTGATTTGCCGTAAACGCCTTCGCCGATTTTCTGGCAGCCGTCTTCGATGTAGCTTTCAATCATAAAGCCTTTTACGAGTTTGGCTACACGGTCGCTGTGGCGGCAGGAATTGAGAACGTCCATGATGATGCGTGGCTGTTCGAAAGGATTTTTGTTTGAGTTTGAGTGATTTGTATCGATGATGACTGCCGGATTCTTAAGCTCACGGGCATCGTAGGCATCGCAAAGGCGAACCAGATCTTCATAATGATAGTTCTGCTGATGAGTACCGTGCTTATCTGTTGAACCACGGAGAATTGCGTGACAGTGAACGTTGCCTTCTGAATGAACTTCCCATCCTCGGTAAATAAAAGTATGAGGATGCTGAGCTGCGAGAATTGCGTTCATCATAACTGCATAGTCGCCGCTTGTAGGATTCTTCATTCCAACCGGAACTTCAATTCCGCTGGCTGTAAGACGGTGCTGCTGGTCTTCAACTGAGCGGGCACCAACTGCAACGTAACCAAGTACATCATCCAGATACTGATAGTTTTCCGGATAAAGCATTTCATCTGCAAAGATAAATCCGGTTTCTTCTACGGCACGCATGTGCATGTGGCGGCAGGCAACAATTCCCTTATAGAGGTCAGGCTTCTGGTTAGGGTCTGGCTGATGAAGCATTCCCTTGTAGCCTTCACCAGTGGTTCGCGGCTTGTTTGTGTAAATACGAGGCACCATCAGAATCTTGTCTTTTACCTTTTCCTGAACAGGCACAAGGCGGTTCATATAATCAATTACAGCTTCTTCGTTATCTGCCGAGCATGGTCCGATGATCAAAAGCAGCTTATTGAGACGGCCTTCAAAAACTGCACGCAATTCAGCACGCTTTTCTTCAACAATTTTTCCAACTTTTCCTGAGAGCGGATACTGTTCCTTAACCTCCGCCGGGATTGCTAATCTTCTTTCGAATTCCATATTCATTTCATTAACCTCCATAGTTCAAACCTTCTTTATATCTTAGAATCTTCCCAAAACTTTTAATTTATTGCAGCGATATTCCATCTCCGAAATCATCTGCTTATAAGCTTCAGTTCCGAATTCTCCTTCTGCTTCAATGTAAAAATAATAGCTCCATGCCAGTCCCTTGAGCGGACGGCTGTGAATTACGCTCATGTTGTAGCCGAATTCTCCAAGCTTATTCAGAACTTTTACCAGAGCTCCTGCCTCGTTCTTCACTGCGAACATCAGAATAAAAGTGCTGCCATCAGAACCGGTGTTTACCTTTGCGCCTTCTTCGCGCGAAAGAATTGCAAAGCGGGTAGAGTTGTCCTGATATCCGTTTACACCGCGTTCAAGGACTTCAAGTCCGTACAAAGCTGCAGTCTCTTCGCTGGCAATTGCGGCTACACTGATGTCCCCGAGTTCCGCAACCATCTTTGCGGCTCGTGCTGTGTTCACCGCAGGCTCCGTACTATATCCGTGAGCCGTAATAAAATCCCCGCTCTGATCAAGCGCCTGTGGATGACTTATAACCTTGCGGACACTTTCCACACTTGCTCCCTTTACGCCAAGCAGATTCTGCATAACGTTCAGTGTATATACGCCGTTTACAAAGAGGCCGCCCTGGAACATCAGATCAGTTACCTGACCAACCTCGCCGGCATAAGAATTCTCAATCGGAAGAACGGCATAATCGCATTCTCCTTTTTCAACGGCCTCATAAGCCGAGCGGAAATCTCCATAGGAAATCAGTTCTTCGGCCGGAAAAATCCTTTTTGCCGCAATGTGAGCGAATGCTCCTTCGATACCGCTGTATGCAATCTTCAATCAAAACCTCCTGGGCTCCATCATTTTCGTCCACCGCAAAAAAAAAGCGGCTCTACCGAAAAGATAGAACCGCTTTTTGTATCAGCTGTATTTTCTACATTCTATGCTTTTCGTACGACGCATCTCTTGCCAAAAAAGAAAAAGGCAAAAAATGAGAAAAAAGCAAATGTAAAAAATGTAATTCCAAATGTCATTAAAAGCATATTAGCGAATTCGCTGTACAGAATCAAGTGTTTTTATGAATAGAAACAAAATGTTATAAATCTATTATTTTAATAAAGGCTAATCAAAAATCTTTTTAAACTACAACTTTACTGATTTCCGTTGGAACTCGTGCTACTGTTTTTATATATGCGTTCTACGAAAAGTAAACTTCGTCTGGCTTATCATAAATATCTGCTCTCAATCGAGAAAAGAAGAACAGAGTTATCAAACCGAAAGCCTGATGAAGAGAACTATATTGAAATTCCCAGAATACTGATTGGATATAAAATAAAACTTATTCCTGTTGATTCATTAAAAAATCATGATGAAGGTCTGGCTGAAGCTGTTGATGCTAGTACTTCATGGTTTTATTTTTTAGATAAACCTTTTAGACTGTGTAATTTAACAAATTACCGGTGTGAATATAGGCGAAATCTACATTATTGGGATTGTTGGGAAAAAGAGAATTTTGAAAAAGCATATTTCCAAAATAGAATCTTCAAGAAAGGGCAATTAAAACTCTTAGATATTACGGAAGAAGCTTATGAAAAATTAAATGATTCTGCTAAGAAATATTTTATTCAGGGATTTGATAGATATGATAAAAGAGGAAATCCGGTTTATATATATCATCCTGATATTCCAAAGACTTATGTTCGAGAATACGAGGAAAAGTTGTTTTGGAACCGTCTTTATATTCCGGATGGAGAAGCTTTATCTGAAGAGAAAAAACTAGATAACTGGTTAAACTATAAAAGAGAATGTGAACTCTGGCATTATGAAGGCTGGAAAACAAGCCGCTACAGCAAATGGGAACGTAAGGTATTTCATAAACAGAATCGAGTACGGTTGAAAATTGAAATGGATGAAGTCATTCAGGAATACTTTGAGGGTGAATGAATAAGTTAAATGATTTGAAATTAAAGTTGTACTTTAATGACAAATGCAATTAGTGGGGTTATATTTAAAATCGAAAATGCCAAAACTGATAAAGCAAACGACAGGATATCTTTCTCGTAGTATAAAAGGTGACAAAAAGTATGCTATTCACCTGAATGTTCCAGGTGTGATTTTGATCGGTGAATCAGAAAAGAAATATCCAGGTAAACAGTTTATTTACATTTTTTCTGATAGAGCATTTACTATTTCTTATTTTCATACAAGTTGCGGAACAATTACTCAAATTGAAAATAAATTGATTTTTAAATCTGATGATTCAGGTTATGTATTTACTGTTGATGAAAACTGTCTTGATAAAATGACAGAAGCTGAAATTCTTTTGAATATAGGTGAGATCTTTTAACTTGATATGAGGTATTCAGGTTAGATAAAGAAATATATAATGATTTTATCTTAAAGAAAGGGATAAGAGGGTTGTAAATATGAGCAGAATCATGGAAGAGTACCTTAAAGAAGTAAGAAAAGAACGTGACCTCGAAACAGCCGTAAAATTAATTGAACAAGGAAAAATGACGGAAGAAGAAGTTGCTGAATTTTACAAATTTACAAAAGCCCAAATGAAAGTTGTAAAAGAAAAGGTTGCAGTTCTTGATTAAGCTAAATATCTATTAATCAATAATATTGGAGAGAACATCTTTAAGGTTCTTCAAAAGGAGAGATAAGTGGAGCATGCTATGAGTTTCTATTTTGCAAATCATCAGATAATCAAAATAAAGCCTGAATTACAGAAAGATTTTTCTTATCTCTTTAATGGAGATTATGAAAAAATTGAGAATGCAGTTCTTCACGAATTTGCAGATGATTATTTTATACAAGGAAAGGCTGCTGGTTATCATTCTGAAGAATTAAAGAACTGGGGCCATCATGATTATGTAGATGAATGGAAAGGCAAATATCCAACATCATACAAAGATGGGATTTTTTCTTATTCTAATCATTATAATGCAAATGGATTTCTTGGTGAATTTTACTCTGATTTTGAAACAGACATACTTCCTCTGATAACAGAAGAAATAATTGAAGAGGACCATTGGAGTGAGTCTCTTTAAGGTTTTACAAAAGAAGAGATGAGGAGTGCTAGTATATGGGCAAGTGCGAAGTCGTTGAAAAAATTAAGAATGAAGGAAAGCTTGCGGAAAGAGCTGAACTCGTCAGAAAAATGCTCGATTCAAAATTTGCTACTGAGCAGCAGATAGCAGACCTTCTTAAGATTTCTGTAAAAGAAGTCAAGAAAATTGCAGCAAAAGTACCTGTACAGGCATAAACTACTAATACTTGAAGGACACATTATTTTGTGTTCCTTACGGGAGCGGCGTTGCGACGGCGCTCCTTTTTTTTGTTCCAGTTGATTTTCAACCTTTACCAACGCCTCCAATAAAGTGTAAAATTATCTCACTATGTTTTATATGATTTTGTTGCTGGTCGCTATTTTTGCGATTATTGTTTATAAGAGATTCAGGAAGCAGGATGAGGTCAAAAAGATTGAGTCGGATGCTGATAAAGAATTGAATGAGATGGATTTTGAGAAGCTTTTCTTTGAGCGAACCAAAGCGGGGGAGAAGTCGCAGCTTTTGATGTCGATCGCTTCTCAGCAGGATTGTCTTATGCTGCGCAGTCTTCTTTTTTCTGAGGGCATTCCGTCTTACGTTGAAGGCGAGCATATGAACAATATTTACGGCGGCATTTCCGGCACTATGACTACTGTTGTGGCAATCAAGCTTTATATTCTTTGTAATGATTATGATAAGGCCGTAGAAATTATAAATGATGCTCAGATTAAAGATCTTTCTGGCATCACGATTCATCCGAAAGCTGAGGCTTAGTCAGATTATGTCAGCAAAACCAACCGGAATAATGATTACCGGCCCTGCAGCAAGCGGAAAGACTACTCTTGGACGGAAAACAGCGGAACTCTTAGATTTTCCATATTTTGATGTAGATGATTTTATCTGGCGCTTTGATACGCCGGAACCTTATACTGTCATGTACAGCCGCGAAGAAAAAATCTCTCGTCTGCAGGCAGCCATTGCTCCCTATGAGCATTTTGTGATGGCTGGTTCGATGTCTTCTTTTCATCAGGCTTTTGATGACTGCTTTTCGATGATGGTCTTTTTGTATGTTGATCCTGATATCCGTGTGCAGCGGGCGAACCAACGTGCCATTCAAAGATTCGGCGAGCGAGTTCTTGAAGGCGGTGATATGTATGAGAGCAATCAGGACTTTCTCAGAAAAATCCGCCGATACGAAAGTGACGGTTCTCCAAATCTTACCGAACAGAAAGCCTGGATGGAAAGTCTTTCCTGTAAAAAGCTTGAACTGGACGGAACTGAACCGATCGAAAAAAATGCGCAGATAATTGCTGAAGCGTGGAAAGCATGAAAGAACTGAATCTTACCCTAGACGAAGCAAAACGATTTATTCTCTACAAACAGGGCCTGCTTGGGGAGCACAGGTTTTCCGGCAAGGAAGGTGTGCTTGATTATGTGAGACAAGCGGGTTGCATTCAGTTTGATCCGATTGATGTTTGCGGAAAGAATGCAGAGCTTGTGCTTCAGTCGCGGGTGAGTGGTTTTACCAAAAAGATGCTTTATGAGCTTTTGTATGAGGATCGTAAACTGCTCGATAACTGGGATAAAAATCTTTCGATAATTCCGGTTGAGAACTGGCCTAACTTTAAGCGTGACAGAGACTGGCATTTTGAACATGAGCGCAGCTTTGATGAGATTCAGAAAGCTTGCGAAAAAATCAAGGCTGTAATTACGGAACGTGGAGCAGTCTGTTCTGCTGATTTAGGAATGTCAGAAAAGGTAGACTGGTACTGGACTTCAACCAAGCTTTCCCGTGCGGCTCTTGAGCATATGTATTTCCGCGGAGAACTTGCAATTCATCATAAAAAGAAAAGTCTTAAATATTATGATTTGATTGAACGTTGTTTGCCTCGAAAGGTGTTGGAAACGGCAGATCCTTATCCAGATGATTTTGAACATAATAAGTGGCGGGTACTGGAACGAATCGGAGCCCTCGGACTTTTGTGGAACCGGCCCTCTGATGCCTGGCTTGGAATCGGGGATTTGAAGAGTGAAATCCGTAATCAGATTTTTGATTCGTTACTCGCAGAAGGGAAGATTATCCCAGTACAGGTGGAGGGAATTAAGCATAAACTTTATTGTCTGAAAGATGATGAGCAGATTGCGGAAATTGTAAAAGGCACGGGGAACGTCAACGGAAAATCTCGCTGCGAATTCATAGCCGCCCTGGACAATATGATGTGGGACCGTAACCTCATAAAGGCAATCTGGAACTTTGATTACAAATGGGAAATCTACACTCCGGCTGCCCAGCGCAAATACGGCTATTACGTTCTTCCGATTCTTTATGGTGAAAATCTGATTGGCAGAATTGAAATGGTATTTGATAAAAAAACAAAAAAACTTGAAGTAAAAAATCTCTGGTATGAAGACGGATTCAAGGTCACAAAAAAAATCGAAGGTGCCGTAGAGTCTTCTATCAAGAGATTTGAAAAATTCAGTTTATCTTAAGCGAGGTAATTATGAAAGACTTGAATAAAATTAAAGAATTATGCCCGTCTGCATACGATTTTATCGTAAATAAGGCTGAGGGCGCAGCGGTTGGAAAATATGACCTTGAAAACGGTGCATATGTCAGCGTCCAGGAATATACAACTAAGGCCCGCTCAGAGGCAAAATATGAAGCTCACAAAAAATTCATCGACATTCAGATGATTTTGAGCGGAAAAGAACTGATTGCTGTTTCACCAATTGAAAAAATGACAATCAGCGATGAATATAATGAAGAAAAAGATTTCATGCTTTTCCATCACAATGATGAATGCACAGATTACGTTCTTGAAGCCGGCGATTTTCTGATTTTATATCCTCAGGATGTTCATATGCCAGGCGTATGTGTAAACGAAAAATCTCCTGTCCGCAAGATTGTGGTAAAAGTGCCGGTTGAGAAATAATATAAAAGGATTTGAAATATGTGTTATACTTATTATAAATGAAAAAGGTGTGAAATGGCTTTAAATTTAAGTAAAAAAGATATTGAAGAAAAAATTAAAAATCAGATTGCACTCGAGTTTAATTGCTTGCCAGAAGATTTTGATAAAAATGAAAATATGATAACTACTGCCTGCCAGAGCGAGAAGCGCAGAAAGTTTTCTGATAAACCTTTCTTTTTGCAGATGGCTACTTTTGGAAAGAGCACTGTAATTTCAGCTGATGATTCTATACATCCCTGGCTTACTGAATGGGTAAAAGGCAAGCAGGGAATCTGGCTTTTTGAACAGCATAATTATTATGAGCTTGCATGCGAGCTTAGAAAACACGGCTATAAAATGGCACTGACTCATCATATGTTTATGCCTGTTCCTGAATTGATAGAAATCAAAACTGATTTAAATATCAAATGGCTGGAGCAAAAGGATATCACTCCTTTTTATGGAAACGAGAATTTTCCGAACGCAATCTGCGACAAGTTTAAGCCCGAGCGTCCTGATGTGCTTTGTGTAGTTGCCATGGACGGTGACAAAATTATGGGCATGGCCGGCTGCTCGGCTGATACTCCGGAGTTATGGCAGATTGGAATTGATGTGCTGCCTGAATACCGGGGTAGGGGTCTTGCAAAAACTCTTGTGACTCTTTTGAGAAATGAGACTTTCCGCCGCGGCGCAATTCCGTATTACGGAACAAGTCTTTCAAATCTTGCATCCTGGAAAACAGCACTCGAATGCGGCTTTAAGCCTTGTTGGGTAGAAAGTGAATCTCAGCCAGATGAGAAAAAGGATTTCGCTAAATAATGGAAAATATAATTCTGAACATCTGGATAGATATGAAAAATGGTCTCAAGGTTCGGCTCTTAGAAAAGCCTGGTCCAGAAGATACTTCTTTTCTGATTATGGAAATTGATGATAAGGGCAGCCTGAGCAAAAAAGCCCTGATCGTAAAAGACCGCAAAGTTTTTGATAACACCGGAAAATCCCTGGACTTCGGCGACGCTTACCCGCTAACTACCGAGTCCGGCAAGATGATGATAACAAAAAAGTTTATTAGTGCGTGGGTGTAAATTATGTACAGCCAGAAAGTCCTTCTCACGGGTTTTAAGGGAAAGAATAATTCATCCGCTAATCTGGTTCAGGCAATTTCTGAAAACTACAGGCTGCTCACAAATTCGTTTGATGGTCTGAAAAAAGATATTGAAGAGATAGATGATAATCCTGAGTTTCTAATAATGTTCGGCTGCGACAAGAATCTTAAAGATTCTGTACGGATAGAAAGATTTGCAGAAAAGAATGGGGAGAAAATTGCTTCTGCGTTGGACCTGGAAAATATTTCAAAAAATCTTGCAGCCGCAGAAATCAACAATTTCATTTCTGATAGCCCGAGCCATTATTTATGCAATGAGGCATATTGGCATGCTTTACGAAAGTTTAATGGAAAGGTAGTTTTTATTCATATTCCTACAATCAAAAATATTGATGATAGTTTTATTGATAAAATGAAAAAGTTTGTGAGTTATGAAATAGGAGGCAAATAAATGGCAAGCAACATCGAAATAATTCCTTTACCAAAAGAGCAGTGGAAGGGAACTCCAATTCCACTTGTAACTAAAACAGACTCTTATTATGACTTAGAAATTTCGCCATTAGATAAAGATGGCTGCAAAATCAATCTGATAAAAAAGCCTTTTGAAAAACAAGTTGTGCACTCTCCAGAAGAGTATGACTTCCCTGATGGCTTGTATCAGGATCATTGGGAAAATGCAGAGGCTTACGGTGTCGTAAGTGATGATGGAAAAATGCTTGCGTGCATAGAGGTATGTCCGGAAGAATGGTCTAACAGACTGATGGTCACAGAGCTTTGGATTACAGAAGAACTTCGAGGCCAAGGCCTTGGTAAGCGTCTTATGGATAAAGCAAAGGAAGTTGCTGTAGCTCAGGGCCGTCGTGCAATCATTCTGGAGACTCAATCCTGCAACACAAACGCAATCGGATTTTATCTGCACCAGGGCTTTGAACTAATCGGCTTTGATACCTGCTGCTACACCAACAATGACATCGGCCGCCAGGAAGTTCGAATAAACCTCGGCTACTTTTTCCACCGAGAAGCAAAGAGAAGATAGTTTTTAAACTACAACTTTAATGAGTCGCAAGCTGGCGCTTGCTTCACGAGTTTTCTTTCAGAAAACTCGCATTTTAAACTATGAGTTTAATGACAAAATCATCGTTTAATATTATATTAAAAGTACAACTACTATATCAAAAGCCGATTGTCGTTGCCGAGAGCGGGCAGTCGCTGTGATTCAGAACTTTGTGCATTCCAAAAGAGAGGAGGCTTAAAGTTATGAGTTGCATTACCAGTCTTAAAAGACCTGTCATTGATTTACAAGCGACAGGCAAACAAATCAAAACTCTTATGGATGCAAGCGGTATCACTGTGCGCGATTTGCAGGAACTATTTGGTTTCTACTATCCGCAGGCAGTTTACGCTTGGCTTAACGGACGTAATCTTCCAACTGTTGATAATCTTCTCATTTTGTCAGAACTCTTCGGAGTGACAATGGACCAAATTGTTATCAGGAAATATGTTGAAGTAGAAGGAAAATTATCAGCGTAGAGGAGGGGTGATATGAAAAATAATTTCAAATGGCATAAAGAACAAATCAACGGAAAATGGTATTCTGTTTGTGATCACAAACACGTGCCAATGATTGAGCACACCAAGGACGGAAAGTACAAGCTCCGCAACGCAAATGGCAAGTCTGTTTTACACGAGGAATATTCCGATGCAGTAAAACTTGCCCTTGAGGTTTATGAAAAGTTCAAGAAGTTTAACAAGGACTTTGAGGAATAAGATGGAATCAAAATTTAAAAACGTCTATTTTTTCAACGGCACTGCTTATGCCGGCAAATCAACAATGGTGAAATTGCTGGCTGAAAAATATGACGGGATTGCGTGTGAAGAAAACTATCATGATGTGCTGCTGCCTGAATTGGATAAGGCGGAGTTTCCTTGTCTCACTTATACACGAGACCTGGAAGACTGGCATGATTTTATCCGCAGATCTCCTGAAGAATATGAACGATGGATAAATGGAGTTACTAAAGAATGTGAAATTCTTGAATTCCGTATTCTTGATGATCTGATCCAAAAATCTCCAGAAAAGAAAATCTTTGTTGATACTAATATCTGTCCCGAGACTCTTCATAAGATTTCTGATGAGCACCATGTTATGATCATGCTTGCTGATCCGCAGATTTCTGTGAATCGCTTTTTCGAAAGACCAGATAAAGAAAAACAGTTTTTATATCGTCTGATGCTCGAAGAAAAAGATCCGGAGGCGGCTCTTGAAAATTTCCGCCATTGTCTGGAACGCATAAACTCAGTGGAAAATTATAGAGCGTTCGAAACCTGTGGTTTTCCTGTGAATTATCGCGATGAAAAACTTGGGATACAAGGCACTCTTGAACTTGTGGAGAAGGCGTTTAATTTATAATATTGAAAATATGATTATTCAAAATGCAAAAAAAGAAGACATTCCCTCTTTGGCTAAGGCTATGGCCCTTGCTTATTCTGAAGCACCATGGAATGAAAAATGGACAGATGAACGTGCGCAAAGAAGAGTTAGAGCAATTCTTGGGAACTATGAAGGGCTTGGACTTGTAGCTGTTGAAAATGAAACTGTTGTCGGCGGACTTTTAGGTTATGTAGATCCTTATGCTGAAGAAGACTTCTTTTTTGTATCTGAAATCTTTGTGATTCCTGAAATGAAAAAACACGGTGTTGGAAAGAAACTGATGACAGAATTAGAAAAAGTTTTGACTGAAAGAGGAATCCATGTAGTACAATTGATTTCAATTGAGGATAACGAAACCTTCTATAAAAAATGTGGGCTAGACAGAGATATTGTTTCGGTTCAATACAAGAGATTTTAGAAAAATGAAGATTGAGATATTAATACCATCACATCCACTGTGGAATAAAACAATCACCTTCGCAGAAAACTGTTCCTGGAGGGCAGGGGCTGCGCTTGCGAAGAGAATGCGGGAAAATGCATTTGCCGAAAACGAGCGGGTTCTTGTTGCATTGGAAAATGATGAGATCGCCGGCTTCTGTACTTTCGCAAATAAGGATGAGCTTCCGAAAGAATATGATTTTTCACCTTTCATTGGTTTTATGTTTGTTGATGAAAAATACCGTGGCCACCGTTTGTCCGGCAAACTGATTGATGCTGCATGTTGCATAGCAAAAGAGCAGGGATTTTCTACAGTGTACATTATGAGTGGAGAAGTAGGCCTTTACGAAAAATATGGTTTTGAGAAATTAGGAGACTATGCTACAATTTATGGAACAACGGATCAGTTGTTTGCAAAAAAAATCTAAGGAAAATTAAAAAATCTATGAACGAAAAGTTAAAAAAGATTCTTTCCAATATGAAAAAATACAACGCTGGAATTATGTTTCAGGAGGTTTTTGGATTTGATCCGGAAACAGAATATGATGCGCTTGTGATTGCACCAGGTTGGAAGCCTACAAAGATCCTTAGAAATCCTGCATATAAAGTGACGGAGCTTGCAGTTCATTCTTATCAGTCAGGTTATCTTGTTGAAAAAGATGGACTCAAAGTTGCCTGGGCTCAGGTTTCTTCTGGCGGCGGAAATATGATTGATAATATGATTATCTGTTCAGAAATGAAATTCCGAAATTTGATTTTCGCAGGTGCAGTTGGTGGACTTTCCAAAGATTTTGAAATCGGAGATTTTTGTACTCCTGAGGTAAATATTTCTGCAGTATATGCAAATCAGTATCTGCAGGAAAAACTTTCTGATTTTCATCCCTTTGAAAAAATCTATCCTAATCTTGAATTCTCAAAAAGCGTAATTGAACTTGCAAAAGACAATGGATATAACTTAAAGGCTGCAAAAGTCTTTTGCACTGATTCAATTGCTATGGAATATTCACATCTGAATCAAATTAAAGAAACAGGTGCAGAACTAATAGAAATGGAGACAGGAACTTTCCATACCTTGGCACCATTATTTGAAGTTCCATATATTGCCTTGCTTGCAGTTTCTGATAATTCTGCAACAGGAGTTCCGTTATTGGGACGTGTCGGTGAAGCGCAGGATAAGTATCATTATACCCGTAGCGTTATAATTCCAGATATGATTTTTAGGATTGCAGAATCTAAATAAATATAGCACTGAGATCAAGAATAAAGATTATTACACAATTTCCCATATAGAAACTTATACAATCCGATAGGGAAGAAAAGTGAAATGAAAAAAATAGTATTAGTTTTTTTGCTCCAGCATTATTTCTTCTACAAGATAGGCATCACTCAAACAATGAAAGTCGCTGATGCCTTTACTCATAAGCATGTAAGTGTTTGATTTATAAAAAAGCTCCATAGCTTTTTCTTCATCCACATTTGCTTTTTTTGCTAGAAGCGAAATTATACGTGCGTATTTCATTTGCAAAAGGGTTGCATCGGCAGTCATGCTTGCTCTCCTTTTGCTTCGTAGCTGGATTCAAAGTGTAAAAGATTATCTATGACTTCCTGATTAATAAAACAAATCTGATTATTTGGTTTTTCAAACTTAAGGCGTTGCAAGGCAGTTGATTTATCTATGAGGCCTGTAAAAAAAAGTTCCACAGTGTTGAAGACTTTATCGTTTGCGATGCCGCCTTCGATGATGTCATAATTCTGATATTCTTTTGAACCGCCGCGGCAGGTGAGAACGAAATCAAGCCATTCTTCATTGTATTCAAGAAATTTATTATAACGGTACTTTTTCTGAATATCAGTATCATCAAAATTGTAGATATTAATTATGCCTTTTTTTCCAAGAGAAATAAAACGCTGAACCCATTTTTCTGCCTGGCTCTGCATACTTGTTGTGTAAAAACCTTTGCCAAAATCAAGATTATCGCGACCATAAGAAACAAGAGGTTTATTTACAATGACTGTTGAACCATGGTAAAGCTTCATGCAACAAGATTCCTTTCTTTAAGGACAGAGATAATTTCGTCAACTATGTACTGCTTACTTTGTGTATGAAGTGCTTCATAAGAAGGAATGATATATGAATGAAGGAGGCCTGAAGAATTGAGAATCTGAAATAATTCTGAGCCAGATTTTCCAAGCTGTTTTGCAACATTTTCAATGCAGAAAACTGAGTATTCTATCTGTTTATCACTCATAGGTTACCTCCTTCTACGTATTAATATATCATAATTCTAGATTTTTTGCGAGTTGATTTTAATAAAGGAAAGTGACCTGATAAAGGCTCTCACCGATAGTGAAAGATGTGGTGGACTGGACATCGGAGACAGTTCTGAAAATATGGTTTTGAGAAAATCGGATACTATGCTACAATTTATGGAACAAGAGATCAGTTGTTTCAGAGAGAACTATGAATTCAAAAATAATTTACACAGTTCAGCACACTCAATCAGAACATCATGTAAACGGTTATGTTGGTGCCTGGGGAAACTGGAATCTTACAGATCTTGGAAAGGCGCAGGCCCACAAAATAGGGGAGTGGCTATCCAATCATGAAGGCTGCGACGGCACTTTTAAAATGTACGTTTCCGATCTGAACCGGGCATCACAAACTGCAGATGAAATCCAAAAGATTCTTAAAACACCGGATTCATCAGTTACAAAGACAGAACTGCTTCGCGAAATAAATCTTGGAGAAGGAAACGGTAAACCTCGCGACTGGTACAATAAACATGTTGCAACACCGCCGAAAGTCTATAATCCGGATTTCCGATCTTTCCCGGATGCAGAGAATGACAGAGATTTATGGAATCGTCTTTACAAGTTTTACGAGCAGATGATTTCCAGCGATGACGAGAGAATCATTATAGTGTCACACGGTGGCGCTCTGTCATTTTTGATTTCGATGATTATGGGCGATACTTTTGAAGACAGACAAAAGCGGCACGTATTCGGACGCTCAGGAAGTGTAAGTCGTTTTATGCTCCAAACGGACGGTTCGGTGGAAATCTCTTTTTTGAATAGTCAGGTAGTGTAAATGAAGCTGGATAATATAAAACTGTTTGTATTTGACCTCGGTGGAACTCTTATGGAATATAAGGGTATGCATCTGAGCTGGACGGGCTATTACAAGAGCGCCTTTGAGTATGTGAACTCTCAGCTGGGCATCGGGCTTTCCGATCAGCAGATTGCAGATTCGATTCAGATTTTCTGTGATTATAACCCGGTAGTAAAAACACGAGAAAAGGAGATTGATCCAGAAATCATTTTTGGTGATATCATAAAAGGCTGGAATACTACGATTCCTGTTACGAAAATCATTGATGTCTTTTTTGAGTCACTTAAGCTGGAGCCTGTGATTTATGATGATTCAATTCCGACTCTGGAAGCCCTAAAAAAAGCCGGCTTCAAGATTGCTGCTATGACTGATGTTGCTACCGGTATGCCGGACCTCATGCACAAAAACTACGTAACTCCGCTTTTACCATATTTTGATTTATATGTTTCGTCACTTTCCTGCGGATATAAAAAGCCGAATCCAAAGGGCCTCCGCGACATCTCAGAGCAGTTAGGAATTGCTCCGGAAAATATGGTGATGATTGGTGATACTCACCGGGACGTAAATGCAGCTAAAAATATAGGCTGCCGCTCAATTCTGATTAACCGTAAGAACGAGCCAGCTCAGGAGCTCGGCCAGGATTTTACAATCACAAATACCCGGGAAATCCTGGAACTTATAAAATAAAGGAATAATGATATGCAGTTTGGAATGCCGACTTTAATCGAAAATAAGACTCTGAATGATAACATCGCTTTGTGCAGCAGACTTGGGCTTAAATTCATAGAGCTCAACATGAATTTCCCTGAATATCAGCTTGATAAGCTTGAAGAGACGGATATTTTCATAAAAGCTGCAGAAGAGGCCCATATTTACTATACAATCCATCTGGATGAGAATCTGAACATTGCGGACTTCAATTCTCTGGTTTCTGAGGCCTATCTGGAGACTGTTCGCCGGACAATCGAGGTTGCAAAGAAGCTGCTTCCTTTGCGTGATAAATATGGCGATCAGACTCAGCCGCTGACCCTTAATATGCATATGAATCATGGAATTTACATCACTTTACCGGACCGTAAAGTTCAGATGTACGACCGTGATTTTGATACTTATATGAAGTCTTTTGCCCATTTTAGAGACTGCTGCAAGAAGTGGATTGGTGATGCAGATATCAAGATTGTGATTGAGAATACGGACGGATTCAGGAATTACGAGAAGAAGGCTATAGAATTCCTGCTCGAAAGCCCTTATTTTGATCTAACCTGGGATATTGGCCATTCCAAAGCAATCGGCGAAAAGGACGTGCCTTTTATCAAATCTCATGTGGATCGGCTGATTCATTTCCATATTCATGACGGCTCTGAAAATCCGCCTAAGAATCATCTGGCACTTGGTGATGGTGAAATTGACCTGAACGACCGTCTGCAGCTTGCAAAATCCCGTAATGCGCGCTGTGTATTGGAAACAAAAACTATTGAAGCGCTGGAGAAATCTGTAGCATATTTAAAGAAATCAGATGGTTATATTTGATTAGAATAATTACGAAGATGTATATAATATAATACGGGTACACCATATTTAGTGTACCTTTTTAAAACACGCTATATATAGTGTCTATAATCTATCTTCTGTCTACCAATGGTAAATTTGCCTCGTCAAAAATTTTCAAATTTTGTTTCCTACTTGGCGGGCTTATTTCAGCTCCTTGTACATCCCTTCAAGTAACTCTTTCATTAATTCAGGGGTTTCAAACTCAGATACCAGGAACATAAGAGTTTTGCTTCCTTCGTAGGGATATTCAAGCGGACAGTCGGCAAGGAGCCTTTTGGAAGTTTCAGTCTGCTTTACGAGCAGGCGATTATCACATATATCACCGAACAGTTTACCATCAAAGTACAGGCAGTATTCTCCCATCATCTTTCTAGAAGTGACTTCGCCGGCTTTATTCAGGCATTCCATTACATATTCATAATATTCTTTTGTTGTTGCCATACGATCTCCTATATCAAATTCGCCAGTTTCTTGCCGCACCAGACTCCTGCAATACATCCCACTACACTTAAAGCCACATAAAGACCGCATAAACCGTAATTTTTGGTAGACAGAATGTTGTAGGCCTCCAGACTGAAAGTTGAGAAGGTTGTAAAGCCTCCGCAAACGCCGGTTTTCAGGAACATCATTGCGTTTTTAGATACATTCCGGCTTTCTGCAATTCCAACGATAAAGCCGATCAGAAGTGCACCAAGCAGGTTTGTTATCAAAGTGAGAATCGGAAACTGTGATTTAACCGGAATCAGGCTGATTGCATAACGTCCGCACGCTCCTACTGCACCGCCTAAAGCTACGAATATAAAGGTCATTTTTGGCTCCTATTCCTACTTTTTCAAATGATGTTTTCCGGTAATCTCATCTACTTCAATTTTTACGACGGCAGTTCTTGCAAGGTGCATGGCGCTGTATGCGATGAATTTTACTCCGGCCGGAATCTTGTAGCCGTTATGAAGCATGATTGCATCCAGACCTTTTGTTCGTTCTGAAGAATCTGTAAGAATCTCTGCTTTTCCAAAACCGATTACGCTTTCATAATAGCAGGTCCAGTCGCAGGCAGTTTCGCCTCCAGCAACATCAGCAAAGGTTTCTGCACAGAAGCTGACATCCGGATTCTGCTTTATGCTTTCAAGCTTTTTGCCTTCCCCTGCTCCGTGGAAATATAGGGTCAGTTTTTTAGCTTCATCAACCTCGGTAACTGTATATCCGAAATTGAGCGGAACAGAATACGGCTTTCCTTCGCTGATTAGCGCCAGGTGCAGTACCTTACAGCGGGATAAGATATCGATTATTTCATCAAAAGATTTTACTTCTCGGTCTTTTCTGCGCATTTTGGTCCCACTTTTTAGTGATTATGATGCTCGCCGTGGTGATCGCATCTGGCTTCAAAGTTGCCTTTGAGTTGGCCTTTTGCAAATTTTTCGGCAGCTTCGTCTGCAGAGCCTGTAATGCCAGGAACTTCCTTTAAGCCGGCTGAGGCAATGGCATCAATAGCACCCTGCCCTCTGTTTCCAAGAATCAAAGTTTCAACTCCTAGGCTCTTAAGGAATGGAGGAAGAGCGTGATGTCCGTTTCCGCCGTTATCGATTACTTCCGAAGAAAGAACTTTTCCGTCTTCGATTTCGTAAATCTTAAAATACTGTGTTTTTCCAAAATGCTGGAATACATTTCCTGTTTCTTTTTCGTAAGTTGCTGCGATTTTCATAAGGCCTCCAGATAAAATACGTCTAATATTATAATGATAAATGAGGAGTTTTGCATTAACCGTTTCATTGATGAATTCGGTCATTTTTGATATTCTGATGTTACTGCCACCGGGTAGGAATGCTTTAGGCATTCAGTCTCATCGTTAGGTCTTAGAAGATGGACAATCAAAATAAAAGGAGCGTCCATCATGTTTTCGTACATCTGGCCAATTTTACTAATCGTTACAGCAAACACCGTTTATCAGATTTGCGCAAAAGGTATTCCTGCGGCAATGAACACTTATGCCTCAATGACGGTTACTTATGCCGTAGCATCTGTTTTCTCTTTCGTTATGTTTCTCGTTACATCAAAAGGACATCCAAGTTTTAAGGATTTTACGCTGACAAACTGGGCAACTATAATTTTGGGAATCGTAATCACAGGACTCGAAGTCGGATTTATCTGTGCCTACAAGGCCGGATGGAAAGTAAATACGCTTGCTCTTGTTTCAAGTACAATTCTTGCTGCGGTTTTGATTTTTGTAGGATTCTTTTTATATAAAGAACAACTCAGCTTTTCTAAAATAGCAGGCGTAGTTATTTGCCTTGTAGGACTTTATTTTATCAACAAGTAATCAAAGGCACGCTGAAGATCTGCCTCATAGTCATTATCAATCAGAATAACCTTCTCCCCTACTTTCTGAAAGCCTTCTATATTTTTTTGATTATCAGCTTTTAAGTCTTTGGCGTTTAGATCACTGTCGTCCACTCTTGCTTCTATAACCGATGCATGGGCTTTGATTTTATCGAAATTGGAATCGATATAAGAGGCAGTCATGGCCAGGCAGAGGAACTTTATGGATTTCTGATATTCGGCATCAAAATCTTTGCGCCAGTCAAAAGGAACGTAGCAGCCCTCAACAATCAGATTCTGATTATTTTCGATTGCGGTCTTTATCATTTCCCGCACAATCGGCCAGAGATAGCCGGTTAATTTATCATCATCCATTGGGGTAAGCGTAGTGTTTCCGCTGCGGATCAGCCCCATCTTCAGGTGATCGATGCTGAGATAAGGCATTTTGTATTTTTCCAGCAGCTTTTGTGCGAGGTTTGTCTTTCCGGTATGAGATGTGCCTGCGATTAAGATAATCATATTCTTCCCTTCAATTCTGCCCTAACCTTTTCTAAATCACCATTAGTCAAAATCGGAATCAGATTGTTTATTTCTTCAATTGATTTATCCCACCATTTAAAGCGTTCCAGAAGATCAATAAGCTCGTCATCAAAACGCATTCGGATTACGCGAATTGGATTTCCGGCAACTATAGTATAAGGCTCAACATCTTTTGAAACAAGAGAATTGGCACCGATAATTGCACCATCGCCGATATGAACTCCGGGCATAATTGTTGCATTCTGACCTATCCATACATCATTTCCAATTACGGTGTCGCCTTTGAGCGGCATATCAGATTTTTGAGGAGCAGAAGCATTCCAGCCTTCAAGCGTGAAAAAAGGAAAAGTAGAAACAGCATTCATCTGATGATTTGCGCCGTTCATAACAAACTCTACACCAGCGGCAATCTGACAGAATTTTCCGATAATCAACTGGTCGCCATTCCATTCATACAAATGAGTAACATGGCTTTCAAAATCAGAATCTGCAATGTATGTAAAATCGCCTACAATAATTTGAGGATTCTTTATAGTCGGCTTTACGTAGATTTCCTTGTCGTAACCTGGAATTGGATGAATTGTGTTTGGATCTGGAGTCTTATTGTTTTGCATTGATTTTTTCCTTAAGATGCTTTTCGACATCTTCTTCTGAAAGCCAGCCGTTTTGTTCTCCAGAGAGTTCTCCCTTTTTAAGCTCGCTCATTAGTTTGCTGGCAGCTTTGTTTTTTTCAGCATCGCTTGTCAGCGCCTTTATAAACCGTAACTGTGTCTTATCATCAACATATCCCTGGCCCCGGTAGAACTGATGGGCTTGGGTGCGGGTACCGCCGGAGTTCAGGCGGACTGTATTGATATTGTGGTCGAGGGCCCACTGCTCTGCCCGCTTCAAAAGTGCGCTGCCAATTCCATTACGGCGGAAATCTGATGATACAGCAAGGCCCAGAATATTCGACATCGGAGGGAAATACAGAACATCATATCTTTCAATATGAATTACACCGGCAACCTTGCCCTGCACTTCTGCAACAAAAACGGCTTCCCTACCAGCATCAATACCGGCAAACTGTTTTTCAACAATTTCCTGTGTACACTCAGTGTATCCCAAATCATTTTGAAAAATACTGCACATCTGCGGAATGTCTGCGACTGCAGCTTCACGGATTTTTAAATCATTCATATTATTCCCTCATCATCAATCTTTAGTAAGTGTAACTGATTTAATCGCTTTAATATATGCTTCCGCATAACGCGACAAGGCCATGCCTTTTCTTATGATCAGACCTACGGTCATTATATCATCGACGGCGAGCGGGCGGGCAATAATTTCAGGGCCGTTTAATTCGTGGCTGATAACTCCGGAACAGATTGTGTAACCATCAAGACCGATTAGAAGATTGAAGAGGGTTGCACGATCGCGCACCTGAATATTCTTCGGGCAGTCAAAATCGATTTCTGTCAGCGGCTCTTCTGCAAAGTAAAAGGAATTAAAATCCCCCTGCTCATAAGTGAGGTACGGATAGGGAGCCAGATCTGTCAGTTTGATTTTTTTCTTGCTCGCAAGCGGATTGTTTTTTGAAATAAAGACATGGAGCTTTGTCGTAAAGAGCGGTTCAAAAATCAGATTATTCTTTTTGATTAATTTGCTGATTACGTTTTCGTTGCGGCTGGAAAGATACATAACCCCTACTTCACTTTTTAAATGCGCAACATCTTCTATGATTTCGTGAGTCTGGGTTTCGCGTAAAGTAAAATCATATTCGTTTCCACCGAACTGTCTGATTACATCAACAAAAGCGTTTACAGCAAAAGAATAATGCTGGCAGCTAACAGAGAAAATAGTATTTCCGCTTCCACTACCCTTGTATCTGTCTTCCAGAAGATTTGCCTGCTCAAGCACCTGGCGGGCATAAGACAAAAACTCGTCACCTTCGTTTGTAATGGTAACGCCCTTGTTAGAGCGGGAAAAAATTGTGATTCCCATTTCTTCTTCCAGCTCGCGGATTGCGGCAGTAAGGCTTGGCTGGGATATAAAAACTCGGCGGGATGCTTCTGTGATATTGCGGGTATCTGCAACTGCAACGGCATACTTTAATTGCTGTAAAGTCATACAAATATGATAACACATGCTGCAGAATTTGACCATAGTTAAAAACTATCGCAGAGTATGTGAAAATAGTTTTTTAAGGATGCTTAGATTATTAAGCCTAACATATACTTGGCATAATTAACTGATGCTGATTTATCATACTGAGCTGGTTCTCCGCTTTCATATTCGGCAAGAGCTGCTTCTACAATTCCTTGATATTCTGCAGGAATATTTTCCAGAGCCCATTGGCCGCCTTCCAGCTTTGAAAGCACAAGTCCATCCTTTTTGAAGGCGAGCACACGGGCAAGATTCAAAACAAGATAATTTGTATTTTCAGTGATATCAGATTCAGCGTTTTCAACATCAGCACGAATTGAATCAAAATAATTTTCAGCAGGAACTTCCCCAAAGAAATCTTCAATCGGCATACCAAAAAGACATCGGCCACGGGCACGAGTTATTGTAATATGAGCCGCCAGGTCCTCATCGGTTCCTTTCATCTTCTGAACATAATCATCCGGATTATCCTTGTACCACTTCAAATGCATGGCAGAAAAATGAAGATCAAAAGGAGTTGGATAAACAAATGGTTTACAGTCTTTCTGCAGGAGAACGCTCATTTCGATTCCGGCATGACTGGAACCTGATATTCTGACAAACTCTTCGTGTAACGCTACTACCCTATCCATAAAGTGACGTTTAGTTGAATCATCAAGAACTTCTTTTACACCAACAAGCAGATCTAAATCGCTGGATTTAGGATTAAAACATCCCATTGCCGCCGAACCATGAAGATACACACCAAGCAGGTTTTCGCCAATAGTCTCGCGAGCTGCATCAACAAATTGAGTCAAAATGTTTTCTGGTATTTGTAATGTACTTTTCATTATTTTACCAGTTCCATTTTAAAATCGCATAGCTCGTCGCCTGCACCGATTGTCTTTGTTCTTGTAAACTTAAGTCCGGGCAGATTACCGTAAGAATGAATATCGTTTTCACAGAAGAGAATATTCAGTTCTGGACAACCGGCCTCTGTAAGATATTTGTGGTAAGGGCACTGAGTAATATCCATGCGGAAAGAGCCCTTCTCATTCGGATAAAAAACATTCTTAAAGCCCGCTGTTTCGCCGAACGATTTGCGGCTTATTGAATCCCACATATTGAGAAAGAATTTTTTGAAGCCCGGAATATGACACCACTTTGCAAGCGTTTTTCCAAATTTGTCTGATTTTTCTGCCATGACTTTTTTCATAATCTCGTATGCAGCATCTTTATCAATTTCCTTCATTGAAAGATAAATCGCAGCGGCCGGGAAAATAAAATTGTCTGTATGTGCGCTAACACCTTTTGGTAAATCTGTATGCCCGGCATACATGTCGAACAGGCGCTTCTCTGCATCTGACCAGATTTTTTCAATATCAGAAGAAGAAAATCTTTTTGCCATCTCGGCCTTAAAAGATTCTTTACTTTTCAGTACTTTGTAAGTTTTTTTGTTCAGCTCATTTTTCTGATTTTCAGTAAGCATTGATATTCTCCGCATTAACGTTAGTAGATACTAACATAATCGCACTAATGCGGAGATTTTTCAATATATTACGGATAAATTAAATGGCTGCTTTTTGAAACGCTTTGATTGCACCAAGTGAATGGATTCTCACTACTCTGTTAGTGTCGATTTCTGAGATTTTTGTTAGAAGCTCGATATATGGTTCTACGAGTTCTGGCTGGCGTTTTCCGACAACACGGAATATTTCCGGAGACTCCATGCGAACTTTGTCATCTGGATCATTGAGAAGTTTTGCAAAAATTTCCATATAACCGTCGTAAATATCCGGAGTGTTTGTTGCGATATTTTCTGATGCCCAGATAAAGTTTAGTCTGACGTTTGACGCCTCGTCTTTTGCAAAAGAAAATAAATCCTTCCAATACGGTTCGATCAAGCTGAAGTCTGCACGGCCGATTCTTCCAAGTGCGTTGAGTGCACGTTCTCGAAATAATGGATCTACACTTTTCAGAAAATCAGAAATGGCCGGCACCCACTCCTTTATTTTATCCGGATACTGTAACCCCATTTCACCAAGCATCCACAAGGCCTTTGCCTGGATTTTGGAAGATTCAGATTTAAGCAAGCCTGCGACATCAGAAATGCTGCTCTCCCATTCATCTTTGTTCTTTGTAAGCTGCCCGAGTTTTTTATACAAATCAGCTTCAGAAATTTCTTCGTTTTTATATTTCATAATTAATCACCGTTTAATAAACCTTAATTTCGTTATCATGTTTGAAAGACTCTTCCAACAGAGGACCATAGGCTCCCATGGTAAATGCTATATCGCTGCTTCTTATTGAGAGCAGCTTCATATTTTTTTTAAGTTTCAGATATTGCATTGTATCATCGCTAAGAGAAATCTTTCCTTCATTGTTGATTTTTACCCAGGTGTAACCTCGTCCTTTATACTTTATAAACGCCCCCTCTTTAGAATCGAAATCTCTTAATTGGGGATTATCATTGAGTATGTGTCCAAGTTTCGAGGAAGCAAGCAGTCCTTTTCTTGTAACACAAAAGCCACCCGTTATCTTGCTGCCGGTTACAAGATATATTTTACCTTCAGACGCAATATCATATTCCCGTATTGCCTGCTCAGGAAATTGAATTGTGCCACCATCTCTTATAAGCGATTTTCCAAATATGAATTTTCCGCGTTTTCTCATTTGAGGCATGAGTCTCTCCTTGTTTGCGTCTATAACTTCTTCAATGTTTCTTTTTCCATCTGAACTATCTGAATCATTCTGTCGATTGCGCAGATATCAATATATGGAACTTTTGCTGCGAGCATTTTGTCGCGATTTTCGATTGTTCCTTTTTCGTATTCATCAAGAAGAGCAGATCTCTTTTTCTTTTCTTCTTCCAGTTCTTCTTTCGAAAGGATTCCAGAATACATAACCGCAAGACAAAACCATACTGAGTCATAATCAAGGCGCTCAAAAAGTTCGCAGATTGTCGATTTTAATTCAGAGCGGCCCGCTTCTGTTATGCGGTAGACGGCTTTGTTATCTGCCCTACCCGTGTCTTCAATATAGCCCTTTTTTTCCAGTCGCAGACAGGATTCATATAGTGTTGTTGCGCCAATCGGATGCCAGTACTGCATGTTCATATTATCAATCATCTTAAGCATGTCGTAAGCATTCATTTCGCCCTGCAAAAGCATTCCGGTAATTACGATTGAGGTTTTAGACAGCATTGTTCTTTCTCCTTTTGATTATGAAAATCCAGATTGCAGACAAAACCAGAATCACAAGCGCAATAATAAAGGATTCGAGATTTTTGATTTCGTCACCCGCTTCTGAAGAAACAATAACATCCCATAGAGCGCCAACGCCCCAGAAGAATGGAAATATAATTAATAGATTTTGTGTGATGTAATAAACCGAGCAATACATGAGTCCAACAAGGAAGAGATGTAAAAACTCCGGTTGAAAGCCCGCATGATGGAAAGAATAAAAGGCGCTGGTCAAAAGAATTGCAGGAATAATTCCAAAAGCCTTTTCAAAACTTGCACGTAGATATCCATAAATAAAGGTCATCTCAAAAATACCTGCTACCAGAATATAAGTAGCCGCATAAAGATTTTTGACTTCAAGGATTCCTTCCGGCTTTTCATCTTTCAGAAACATTGCAAGAAGTGCTACGCCAAGAATAAGATCCAGTACGAGACTTAAAACATTTTTTCGGCCTGTGAAACCAATGGCTTTAACACCCTCTTCTTTTTGTCTGATATAGAACGAAACAAAAACAATCCCCAGACCGAAAATCATCAGCAGATCGCGGAGTATAAAAGACATTGCTTTATCAAAAAATGAATCACCGCCAAAAAGGAGCATTATCAAACTGAGAAAAATCATTCCTGCTCCAGCATAAAATGCTACAGCGGTATCTTTTGTGAAATTGAATCTGAAAAGTTTATTCATAATCGCCTCCATCAAGTCTATCGAGGCGAATTTACTACGTATACGTAGTATTGTCAAGAGAGAAAATCAATTCTGCTATCTTTGCTCTTCAAATCCTCAGATTATTCAAAATAAAAGATGTCTTCAAATTTTTTATCCAGGGCGACGCACAGGATTAAGGCGAGTTTTGCGGTTGGGCAGAATTGCAGGGTTTCTATAGAGCTTATTGTGTTTCTGGAAACTCCGACCATCTGCGCAAGGTCTGACTGCGAAAGTTTTTTTTCTGTGCGGATTTCTTTCAGGCGATTTTTTAGGACTAGATTTTCGTTCATCACATTACTCCACACAACTGAAGAATAAAAAGCACAAGCAGGGCTGCAAAAATCAAAAGATAACCGAGAGCAACAAAGAGTTCGTGAAGCTTTTTAAGCTTGATAAACTTCACAAAAAATGCCACACAGCACATTCCAAAGAAAACAATCCAGCATTCTATTTTTATCTGCTTTGTGAAAAACCAGTTTAAGATCGAAACTAAAAGGCATAATCCGAAAGATGAAAAATACGCAACTTTTGCTGCAGTCTTCTGTACTTCCAGATCTTCAATATCTTTTCCCGCATTATCGCTGCGGCTTTTTTCCAAAATCTCTTCCTTAGTCATCGTTTACCTCTTATTTGTAAAATTATATTTCAATACTTCTTTTGTGCAAGTCTTTACACACTCGCCGCACAAAATGCATTCAGCTGATTTTATCTCGCCCTTATGCAAAAGCTCCGTAACATTCAGGCTCATAGGACAAACCTTTTCGCATTTCTTACAACTGATGCAGTTTTCTTTCTTTGATTTGATTTTCAGCTGTGGCAGATGAAGAAGTCTTCCAACCTTATAACCAAAAATCATAAAAGGAGCCATCCAGCAGATGTAGTGGCAGTTTGCCCTCTTTCCGTGAACCAATGTCGGAATCAAAAATAGAATTACAATTCCGTAATAAATCACATAACTATAAATATTTGAAATTGAAATGCCGTGCTCGGTCATAAAAAATGGCTGAATCGTATATTCACCTTTTCCAAAAACGTGGCAGACAATTATTCCGCTGATCCACACAATCCAGATTCCATATTTGATGTAATTGCGCAAGCCCTGCTTTGGAGCCTTATCAGAAAACTGGGCAAAGCATTCGCACATGCCGCCTGTAGGACAGAAAAATCCACACCAGAGACGACCAAAGAATATGCCCAGAATGAACATCAGAGAAAAGACGATAAAACTTCCATTTATGACATGCTGCAATGCGCCCATGATAATCAGATATGGCGAAAAATAATAAATCGTAATCGGAAAAAACAGCATGCTGATGATTAGCGTAAATCTGCGGAATTTCTGCAAAGTCATATAACCTCTCTTGCCAAGTAAACTTGGTATATTTTGAATTATAGATATGCAAAGTAAACTTGTCAAGTATTGCACAGTATACTTGGCGTATATTCAGACCGTAAAATTACAAAACTTTAAATGTCCATCCCTTGACAAATACCCCCATAGGGTATATTTTGTTAGTGTAAAACATACCCCTAGAGGGTATACTAAGGAGATTGTCATGGAAGGAACTTGTCCACACTGTTCTGGAAAACATAAAGAGCGCGATGACGCAGAAAGAAAAGATTTGATGAACCGCCTTAAAAGAATTGAAGGACAGGTTCGTGGTGTTGAAGGAATGCTCGAAAGCGACGCTTATTGTACTGATATTCTGATTCAGGTGTCTGCAATTTCGAGTGCCCTCAAGAGTTTCAACAAGGTTCTGCTCGCAAATCATATGAAGACCTGTGTAGCAGAGGGAATCCGAAAAGGTGATGACAGCGTTATTGATGAGTTTGTAGTGACTTTGCAGAAGCTGATGAAATAAAAAGAGGCAATTATGGAACAATATAACGTTACAGGAATGAGTTGTGCAGCCTGCGTTGCCCGTGTTGAAAAGGCAGTAGGTTCTGTTGAAGGAGTTAAATCCTGCGCAGTAAGCCTGCTCACAAATTCCATGGGAATAGAAGGCGATGCTTCCGCTGAAGCAATCATAAAGGCTGTTGAAAATGCCGGATATGGTGCAAGCTTGAAAAAATCAGCTGATTCAAAATCAGCAGGTTCGGTACATTATGAAGAAGAGCTCAAAGACACCGAAACTCCAAAAATGAAAAAGCGGCTTATTGCGTCAATCATACTTTTACTTCCGCTGATGTACGTTTCTATGGGACATATGATGTGGAACTGGCCGCTGCCAGCTTTTCTCGATGGAAATCATGTGGCAATGGGCTTGTACGAGCTTTTGCTTTCTGCCTTTGTTATGGTAATCAATCAGAAGTTCTTTATAAACGGATTTAAGGGCCTGCTTCACAGAGCGCCTAACATGGACAGCCTTGTTGCCCTTGGCTCTGGCGCCTCTTTTGCCTACAGCGTCTTTGCCCTTTTTGCAATGAGCGGAGCTGTAGTAGCCGGTAATTCAGACAAAGTCATGTACTACATGGATCAGTTCTATTTTGAATCTGCAGCCATGATTCTCACACTTATCACCGTGGGAAAAATGCTCGAAGCAAAATCAAAAGGAAAAACTACAGACGCCCTTAAGTCGCTTATGAAGATGGCTCCGAAAA
>Ga0129306_1001077_pt1 | contig 34595 bp, 36 predicted proteins | sample P827metagenome_FD_94438 | JGI IMG/M metagenome (GOLD analysis project Ga0129306, IMG submission 94438) | Capybara group fecal microbial communities from Wisconsin, USA - P827 metagenome | ecosystem: Host-associated > Mammals > Digestive system > Large intestine > Fecal | place: USA: Wisconsin...
GATAGAAAAAGAAGTCTTGCCTAAGGGTCTTGGATTTTCCGCTCACATCGAAAACTTTGACGCCTTTGGAGACAGGACTCTTTTTGGAAAAGTGATTGCAAATGAAAAATGGACAAAGCTTCGTGACGAAATTGTGAAGGCAGTTTTGAATGCATGTCCTGGCTGTACAAAAAAAGACCAGAGACCATTCCAGCCACATGCAACAGTTGCCAACCGAGACATTCCTGCAGGAGTAACAACTGAGGCACTTCAGGTTATGAATGAGCTGAACCTCATAGAAGATTTCCCGGTAGATAACATCACAATTTTTGAGCGCAGAGGAAGTAAGTGGGAAGCAGCTGTTACGTTGGAAATTTCTACGGGAGCCTGACATGAAAATAATTGAAACGATTTTCGACAGTTGCTATTTGATTGAACCTGATGGACGAGAAGATTCTCGTGGTACAATGTCTGTTTTCTTTAAGAAAGATGAGATGGCTGATCTTTTGGAGGTTTTTGAAATTTCTGAACAGCGTCTTTATAAAATGCCACACAAAAATACATTCTTCGGAATCCATTATCAAAAGCCTGGCAAGGCAAAGGGAAAACTGATCAGCGTAGTGCAGGGTAGGGCAGTGGATTACATTGTTGATTTACGTCAGGGCTCACCAACTTTTAAGCAGTACAAAAGCTTTGAACTGAATGCAGACTCGCCGCGACTTGTTTATCTTCCTGCCGGTTTTGGACATGGCTTTTTAACTCTCGAAGAAAATACAATCCAGGCTTTCGCAGTTGATGCTCCGGGGTGCGGTGATTCTTCCGGCATAATCAGCTATAAAGATCCAGAAATAAATTTACAGCTTCCAGTTGCAGATTCAGAAATAATCATTTCCGATTACGATAAAAATGCAAATGTAAAAATTTAGATTCTATGCTAACATTAAGGAGGAATAAGCATGATCACTTTTGATAATTTAAGTAATAATTTTTGTATGGGTATGGATATTTATAAAACACTTACCAAAATTCACAACATGGAAATAAAATATCATGTTGTGAATGAAGATAATTCATTTAAATTTGTGATTCCTGTTATTGATGGAATTGCAGAAATAATAATTAATAAATCTGATAACAGCATTGCTTATTTGTCAACATCGAAAACAATAAAGGAGAAATAAAAATGCCAATGATTGAAGCAAAGGTAACCGGTTCGTTGCCTGCAGAAAAAAGAGATGTTTTGAAGGCTGAGTTTGGTAAAGCAATCAGCCTTATGAATAAACCTGAAAGCTACCTGATGATTAATCTCGCTGATAATCAGGATCTGTATTTCGGCGGCAAGAAACTCGACAAGGGTGCTTACGTTGAAGTAAAAGTTCTCGGCTCTGTTGATTCATCTGCCAGTAGCAAGATGACCGCCAAGGTTTGCGAGATCCTTGAAAAGGAACTCGGCATTCCAGGCGAAGCTGTCTACGTCAGCTACTTCGGCACGTCCAACTGGGGTTGGAATGGCTCGAACTTTTAGGATACAAAAATGAAACTCTTCGGTCGCAAAAAGAAGCAGGAACCTGCAATACAGTTTGATCCAGAAACTCAGTATGCCGTAATCCGCAGTTCAATTTGCACCGGAGAAAAAGTCGCCGGCTTCAAAAATAAAGCCGACGGACACTTCACAGAGCTCATGCTCATCCGCTCTCCCGCCGATGAAAAACTCTTCAAAGAAACTTACGGAGTAGATAGTATTCGCGTTGAATACTAACTGTTATCTACTCCCAGCTGTCTTATACCTAAATTTTCTGTCGCAAATTTGCGACACGCCTGGTCTTATGTTTCTTCCCGGTAATTTATAAATCTCCAAATCGTAAGAGAACTCCCACAGGATATTTGAGCAGTAATTTTGATAGAGCATCCGTACTGAAAGCATTTCGATTTTGCAGAGTTGAACCCGGCATTGTAGTTTCGGCATCGACTATAGGAACCGCCCCTTGGTAGTAATAGATATCGAGCCTTCAGATAAATATAAAGCTCCGAGTGATATCTAAATTCCTATTTCTTGAAGAAATTGACCAAAGGCAAGATAAAAAAAGTGGGCCTTTTTTTTTTTTCTTCTTATATAGGGAGTGGTCCTTTTTGCGTTTTTTCGAGGACCATTTTGGTACTTGACTTTTTGTGCCATTTTGGTACGAAGCAACCACGATGAGTTTTAGAACCCACTGTATTTGTCGCAATCTTGCGACAATTTTGTTTTAGAGTTTTTTCCTGCAATTTATGTAACTCCAAATCATATGAGAATTTCCACAAGAATATTTGAGAAGTAATCTTGATAGAGCATCCAAAACGGAAAGCATTTTTTTATGTAGCCTTGTATCAGGCTTTATACTTACGCTATCAGTTTTAATGGCCGCCCCCGGATATTAATAGATATCGAGTCTTCAGATTGGTATAAATCTCCGAGTAATATGAATTCTTCCTTACCTTGAAAAAATAACCAAAGGCAAGATAAAGGAGTTTGGGTTTTTGTTTTTTTCTTCTTATATAGGTGTTTGGTTTTTTTTGTTTTTTTTAGACCCTTTTTTTGGGCTTGACTTTTTGCATAGTTTTGGTACTAGCACCGCCTTGATTAATATGAATTCGTGGTGGTGATATTTTCTTTGTCTGTATCCGCTCAAGGATTAAAAATTTAGGGGGTGTTAAGTTATGGATGATATATTTGTCATTTTAATATGCGAACATCATAGCGTGAATCCTAGGCCCTTTCTGAAGGCAATTTATTTGAGTAGACATAGTCCTGGTTTTATTACCTGAGAAGTCCGGTGTAAAGACTGCATCAGGTACAGATATAGATATCGAGTTTTCAGAATAAAGTAAAACTTATGATGATATAGTTATTCCCAATTTTTGAGTAAATTGACCGCAAGGCAAGCTAAAGGATTATGTTTTTTTGTTTTTTTACAAACCATATTATGGTCTAGACTTTTTGTGAAAATTTGGTACTTTTTTATCGTTGTATAATTTAGTATATGGGGCCTTGATTCAAAAGCATACGGAATAAATTTTTCCGCGAATAAAAGTTGAAAAAAAATAAATTTATTTTTATAATATATATAATTATGTCTACTTTCGTAGATTCTTGCCTTTGGTTAAATTGGCAATCAAATTTCAGTTCATTAAAATCTGTAGTAAAATACAGATATCATTAATTTCTACTTGTGTAGAAAATCGTAAAATTTTAAATTTTTTTTTGATTATCCCATTTTTTGTTTTGTCGAAAAGTTGCGACAATTCTATTCAATTTTAACTAAAAAGAAATTCTTGAAAAAGGAGCTCATAATAATTATGACTATTTTCGTTCCAAAAAAGAATACTTCCGCATATAACATGTATGTCTATGCATATTATAAAGATAAATGGTTTGACGCAAAAGCAAACGGAACATATTTTATTACTGAAGGTCATGCTGTAATCATTTACAAATTCTATCATTCAGATTTCAGAAAATGCAGTATTGTAACGGACGATTTCAAAGAAGGTAACGGTATGGTTGTAGCCGGAATAAAGGAAAAGGCTTATGTACAGGAAACAGTCAAAGGCCGGGAAATAGATATTCTGAAAAATGCAATATACAAATTACAGAAATTATATACCAGAAGAATATATAAGGAAATGCATAATGATTTCTGGTATGAATTATATAGTCATGTTCTGGAAGCAAAAAGAAAAAAAAGATTTATTGATTATGACCAGTTAAAAATGTGGGTAGAAAGTTACAAGGATGATTACGAATTTGCAAAGATACCGCCAGAAAAGTTAGAAAGACCAAAAGCAAAAATGGGTAGACCTATAAAAGAAAAAGAAGCAAAAAAAATTATTGAATATAACCAGGCAATGTCGATAAGAGCCCTCAGCAAAAAATATAACATCAGTAGAAATACTCTTTTAAAATATTCTAAAAACACAAAAATGAGTATAAAAGAATTAATTGATGAACTTGTTACAAGAAATGAAAATAAAATAAGTGCAAAAGAGATAATGGATATGACAGGTTTCTCTCGAAATACAGTTTATAAATATTTGCGCGAAATTAAAAATAATTCCAAAGAAGATGAAAATGAGACTGTTCAGCCTGATTCTAATTTTAACTGACTTTCCTGAGCAAAAGAAAAAATCTTGATGATATAGAAAATCCCCATCTTTGAGAAAACTAGACGTAGGCAAGATAAAGAAAATAGGATGTTTTTATTTTTCTTTTTATATAAGCATAGGATATTTTTGTTTTTTTATCATCCTATTTTAGGACTGGACTTTTGTGACATTTTGGTACAAAGAGATTTTTAGAGCTTAGATATTCAGTGTTGATAATCAACCTTGGTTGGTTTTGAAACTCGGTGTAATTGTCACAATCTTGCGACAATTTTGCTTTAGAATTTTTTCCGGTAATTTATGTAACTCCAAATCACAGGAGAACTCCCACAGGGATATTTGAGAAGTAATCTTGATAGAGCATCCAGATGATATAAAATTCCGAGTGATATAGAATTCCCTGTTTTTGAGCATTTAACCTAAAGGCAAGATAAAACAAATGGGTTTTTTGTTTTTTTCTTCTTATATAGGAAGTGGGTTTTTTTGCGTTTTTTTAAGACCCATTTTGGGGCTTGACTTTTTGCGCTATTTTGGTACTCATTTCTTCTTTTTTTTGATGAATTTTTAGCGATGTAGCTTTAAGTATGTTATACTAAACGTATTAAAAAAAGAGGTGCTTATGATACGTTTAGTTCCTACCTGGAATATTACGCCTAAAGATGGTGTTGCAGAGAAATTCGATGTAAATCAGAATAAGAAGTGGAATATCTTTTTTGGGATTCTCGAGTTCAGTAATATTTATACGCTGGTTATGATTATCATAAATCTGTTTAGGCGACATGCTGAACATGTTGAAAGAACAGCCGACTTGCATTTCATTATTCAGGCCATTCCTTATATCCAGGCAATCCTTGCCCTAAGCATTATTGCTACCGGCATTCTTTATTTTTGCAATAAACTGGTTGCTTATAAAATTTACTTTGTTCAATTTTTCTTCCGGCTTTTGTTTTTCATTCCTTCTTTTGGATTGCTGCTGAAAATTAATCTGCTCGTAAAGAACTCTGTATTTTATATGGTCCTTGCAGTTATTTGTCTCATTCTAGAAATTTGTAGATTCATCCTTTCAATCTTTATTGTTCATGAAAGTAGACGTTATTGTGGCAAATAATCAAAAGATTTTGTACTATGAAAAAAAAGTTGCTTAACGGGGGAAAACACAATGGGAATCTTTTCAAAAATTCACAGATACCGCAATGCCGGAGAAAATGCAAATGTAAACAATGTAGAAAGATTTGGAGTTCCAGCCTCATCGCTTTTTACAAGTACCAAGGTTTTTACCCTTCATCATCATATCGATATTATGGATTTTTCAGAATCGATTTTGTATGAAGCGGATACAAAAATTCTTACGCTACATGATACAACTGATATTTACACTGCAGACGGTGAACATGTAGCAAACATCAGACGCAAGCTTTTAAGTCTACACGAAAGACGTTTTGTTGTTATGGATGACGGAAAGGAATTCCAGCTTTCAAACGAGATTTTTCACATCATAAAAGATATTACAAATATTGAAGGTCTTGGCTGGCAGCTCAGAGGAAATCTTCTTGGATTAAACTTTGAGATTTATGACAGTTCGGATGAAGTTATAGCAGTAATTGCGCAGAAGATGTTTTCAATACACGACAAGTGGTGCGTTGATATTTACAAAAAAGAGCACGAAAAAATTATCGTTGCAATTCTTGTAGCTTTGCAGCATATGATTCGCGATAGACAAAGCAGCGGTGGTGGCGGCAGTTCTTCAGGTGGCTCGTCATCGGGGAATTAATAAATACACAAAAAAATGTTGCAGGGTATGTATGATGGAAAGCTTTAATATTGATAACTACTTAGAAAATCTGATTTCGCGATGCAAAGATTCTTTTGGCGGACGTCTTGTTTATGTGGGCCTGCAGGGAAGCTGGCTTCGTGGTGAAGCGACTGAAAACAGCGATATTGATGTGATGATTGTTATTGATGGATTTTCAGTTGAAGATATGAAAACTTACCGGGCCATTCTCAAAGAAATTGGCTGGTTTGAAAAATCTTGCGGTTTTATTTGCGGTAAGGAAGATCTTGCAAACTGGAATCCTTTGGAAGCGGTGCAGCTGAAATATGCAACAAAAGATTTATTCGGCAAACTTGAAAATCTTCTTCCTCCTGCGACAAGACAGGATGAAGTGAATTATGTAAAAATCAGCCTTGGAAATTTTTATCACGAAATCTGTCACCGCTACATTCATGGTGGCGAAGAAAAAAGCCGTGATAAGCTTCGCGCGAGCAGTAAGCAGTTGTACTTTGTAATTCAAAATCTGCATTATCTGGAAAGCGGAGATTTCCTTTTGAAGAAGAGTGAATTGAAAGCTGCCTTGTCAGCCCAGGACCGCGCAATGCTTTGTATTCCGGAACTGCCAGATGATTATGATTTTGATAAAACTTATACTGCTGTAATTGCTTGGTGTCAGAAGGCATTTGCAAGAATAAAGTAGGGGAGAAGAATTTTGTATGAGTAGCGGAATTAAGAAGGGAAAATTCGTTTACAAAAATCAGGACAGCCTGAACAAAATGCACGCCTTCTACGACAAGACTCTCGCTTCACTTAACGTGCCTTATTCCGAAGATTATTTCGAAACTTCCTTTGGCCAAACTCACTGCCTTCTTGTTGGAGACAAAGATAAACCGAGAATCTGTACAATCCACGGTGGTAACGGAATCACAACTCTTAATCTCAAACTCTTTTTACCGCTGCTCAAAGACTTCTGCATTCTTGCACCGGATGTTATCGGGATGCCGGGGAAGAGCGAGCCTTACAGAAATATCAGCAGCAGGAAAGACCAATACGGGCTTTGGATTAATGAAGTTCTGAATCATTATGGCGAAGAAAAAATCTCTTTTGTTGTGTCGTCTTATAGTTCTGCGATGTTCCTGTCTTTTGCAAAATATTATCCTCAAAGAGTTAGTTCTGCCTTACTGCTTGTGCCGTCTGGAATAGCTCATGGGCCAATTCTTCCAATGCTGGGAAAGATGGTCCTGCCATTCATAAAGTATTATTCCGGCCCGTCAGAAAAAACTCTTGATGCCGTAATCGAAACAATGGGCGGAAAGGGTGACGAGACCTGGCGTGAGTTTTTTGATTTGATGATGTCTTCCTACAAAATGGAAATGAAGCCTCCAAAAGAATATAGCAAGAAAGAGATGGCGGAGTTCAAAGCTCCTCTTTTAATTATGGCTTCCCAAAAGGATATCTTCTTCCCGGCAGACAGAGTGTTCGCAAAAGCCAGAAAGATTTTTACCGGACCAGTTACTACATCAGAAATAGACAGCAAGCATTTACCTTCAGACGAGGTGATGGTTGAGGTGTGCGAGCGGGTAAAGGAGTTTTTTAAAACCGGTAAATAATCATGAAATATCCAATATCTAAAGAATTAAAAAGCATCTCAATTTACAGCGGCTCGATGGTTGGTCGTTTATATCCGATGGTGAACTTTGCTTATGGTTTTATAAAATGTAAATCGGATGATTTTGTTACGGTGAAAAAATTTTCTACGCCAGGTTATGATGGAGCAAAGCTTTCAACCTTGGTAATCGAACCGCGTCAATATGAAGGTGAGCTTCCCTGCATTATGTTTTTCCATGGCGGCGGATTTTTGATGAGGGCATCGGCTGCTCATTATCAGATTGCAAAATGGTATGCCCGTGAATTGAAATGTAAGGTTGTCATGACAGATTATAGACTTCTTCCAAAATACCGCTATCCTATTGCGATTGAAGACTGTTACAGCACTTATATTTGGGTTTTACAAAACGCTGCAGACTTGAACATCAACAAAGAAAAAATCATAGTTACCGGAGACAGTGCCGGAGGAAATATTGCCGCTGCGGTAACTGCGATGCTGCACGACAGAGGCCAGCCCCTTCCAAAAGGTGCAATGCTAATATATCCGGTTCTTGATAAAAGAATGTGTACAACTTCAATGAAACACTTTACCGACACTCCAATCTGGGATTCGAATTGCAATAAACTTTTCTGGAATATGTATCTGAAAGGACAGGAGAACAGCCAGACAAAATATGCATCAATTTCAGAAATTGAAGATTTGCGATTTTTCCCGCCAACCTATATTGAGTCTGCAGAATACGATTGCCTCCATGATGAAGGAATTGAGTTTGCAGAAAAGTTAAAGGCCCAGGGTATTACCGTTCAAGTTCATGATATGAAAGGCACCTGCCACGGCTATGAGACAGCCATAAAAAGTTCTATTGTTGAAAAGGGTATGTCGTGGCGAGTTGAATGGATAAGGAGTATACTGTAAAAAAATCCATGAAAATAAAAACCCCACGCCTTATAATAACAAGATTCTTCCCAGATATGGCCCAGGCCGTTTATGAAAATTCCCAGGACGACGATACCAGACGTTTTGTGCCAGATGAAGTTTATGATTCTGTTGAAGAAGCCATCGAGGCAATTGAGTTTTTGATGTCGCGATACGACAGCGCTGACGGTCCCTTTGTATATCCAGTGCTTACAAATGAAGGCAAAAATATCGGTTATGTTCAGCTTTGCAAACTTGAACTCGAAGAAGTATCTTGGGAAATCGGCTATCACATTGCAAAAGACTTTACCGGCAAGGGCTATGCAACTGAAGCAGTAAAAGCCTTTCTTCTTGCAATTGCCAAAAAACTCAATATCAAAGAAGTCTACGGAATCTGCCTTGCGGAAAACCTGGCCTCTGTTCGAGTCTTGGAAAAATGTGGTTTTACTCAAATCTACAAGGGCCTTGGAAACTATCAGGGGAAAGATACGCAAATCATCAAAGCCATCTGGAAAAATTACAACTAAAATTACAACTTTTGATACCTTGTTTTTATAAGTTTGCAGGTAGATAATTAAGATATTCGAAGGCAAGCCGGCCGCCTGCACACTTTCTTAGGAGGATTGTATGATTATTGAGTTTTTATTAACATGTCTGGTTTTGCTTATCAGTTCTATCTTTGAAACCCTGGTAAGTGGAGGAGTTGTATTTGATACATTATTTTACTTATCGGATTTAATATTGTTAGCCATTTTGCTTGTTATTCTTGGAGTGTTTATTTTTATTTTCGGATACGGAAAGCCATTTATAAAAATCTTTACCTCAAAAAAAAGTTTTAATAAACTTGAATTGGAAACATTGAAGGATATTGAAAAATCAATTGTATATGCTTCTAAAGTTGCAGTTTATGAAGCTATCTTCTTTGTTTGTATTGGAACAGTTTATTATTATGTAAACTGGATGAACACTCAGACTTTAGGCTTCCAGCTTTCTCTTATGATTTTATCATTCAGATTCATTTGCACTATTGAAATTATACTTTTTTCAATGAAAGCAAAAGTCAAAAAACAGATTATTGAATTCATGGCAGAAGCAGAATCAAATAATGAAACCTGCAAAAAAACAGCAAAAGAAGTTATCTTAAATCTGCTGAAAATCGTGATTGTTTCCGCAGTTCTTTTTGGTTTAGCTGTATTTGTAATTATGAACTACACTAAAAATGAAAGTGAAATCTATTTTGGAAATATCGCAACCTGGCTGGATTTGCCTTCATTAATTTTCGTAATTGTCCCGGCTCTGCTGCTTCTGTTATGCAATGGTTTATGGAAAGATTTTTTCTCAGGAATTAAATCCGTCATAAAGGGGGAAAGAAAAAATGTTTCTGAAAAATCTAGATTTGCCAATGCAGTTTCTACTGCGCGCTATACAGTTTTATTTTCAAGTCTGATAGTTGTAATGCTTGGATATTATGCTGTGTTGACTTATCTTGAAGATAAATCTTCGCTTGGACCAAATATGATGGTCGCAACTATTCCTTGTTTTTATGCTGTAATTATAAATCTGATTTTGCTGTCTGTAGAAGCGAGGTTAGATCATATTTCTGAATAAAATTTATACTATGATTATTGAGTTTATATTAGTTTGTGTAATCACTGTTTGTTTGACAGTGATTGCTGAATTGAAAACAAGAACAAAAGAAATTTCTCAATTGCTTGCATTTGTTTCAAAATCCGGAATTTTTTCGGGAGCCTTTGTTTCGATTATTCAATTGCTTATAACAATCTCAAAATATGAACAGCTTATTGTCAGTAAAGTTTTAGTTGAAGAAACTTCTATAATAAAATTTATTTTGATGATTTTTGTAAGCTGCAGACCCTTGCTTATTGGAACAGGAATAAAAGTAATAATTTCTGGAATTATTTGGATTTTAAGAGAGGATAAAAATGTAGTAATTCCGGAAAAACAAGCAGATCCATTTTCAATTCTTTCCCGCCGCGAAAAAGAGGTTGCTCGTCTTGCCGCAAAAGGCTACACAAATGCCCAGATTGCAGAAGAACTCTATATTTCTACAGAGACTGTGAAACGTCATATGTCGACAATTTTTGAAAAGCTGGGAATTGAGTCGCGAAAACAATTAATAGGAGAATTAAAACATGCTCTACCTGAAGCCCGCAAACTTTGATGACCTCGAAAAACAACACACTTTTGTTGCTGCAGAGCCGGCTGATGAAAACGGATTTTTAAATGATTACAATGGTATTTCGTTAGAAGATTTTAAATCTACGGCTTTACCTCGTATGATTGATTTTTCGGTTGGCAAAAATCTGCCAGATGGATATGTTCCAGAAACTTTTTATTTTCTCTGGAGTGATGAAGGGAATGCTGATGATCAGGCTAATCACAAAATTGTCGGGGAGTTCCGGCTGCGTCATCATCTGAATGCTGCACTCGAAAATGGGAGCGGCCATGTTGGTCAGTTTATCAAAAAAGAATACCGCGGACTTGGTTACTGTACTCAGGGACTTAAGCTTTTGATTGAAGAGGCTCGCAAGATTGTTCCTGAAAATGAACTTTATCTTCACTGCAACATTGATAATCCTGCAAGTCTTAAAGTTATGTTAAAAAATGGTGGTACAATTCATCACAAAGACCAGAGCGGATATTATGTCAGGATTAAACTGAGAGGATAGAAAACTATCTGGAAAAATTACACTATATATTTTGTATAGGGAGAAAAAATCCAGTTCAGTTTTTCTGTCATAACTTCAGGACTGTAAGGCATAGCTTTATTAATCCACCATTCAACGACTCCTGTAAAGCCATTGATTATAAACTCCGATGCAATTTCCTGTGAAAGGATGATTTCCTCTGGCATCTTGTTGATTGCTTTTTTCAGTTGACCTTCAATTGCATTGTGAAATTTTTTGTGAAAAATGCTAAGACCATCGGCATAAAGCAAGGTGCGGTAAATGTCATAATTTTCTTTCAGGTATTTGAAAATCTGCAAAAAGGCATTGGGGTTAAGTTTAATTACTGTATCATCACTGCAGCTGATTAAGAGTTTGCCAACATAAAAATCCATACACTTTTCATATAAATCATATTTGTCAGAAAAATGAAAATAAAAAGTGCCGCGGTTTATGTCTGCCTTTTCTGAAATATCACTGATAGAAAGCTTGTTGAAACCTTTTTCTTTTAATAAGTCTATGAAAACTGAAAAAATTGCTTCCTGAGTTTTTTTAATTCGTCTGTCCATTTTTCTGGCCTCCGTAAGTTTAGAGATTTTTAAAATTGCTAAAATCTAGATTTTCAACAAAAAACAAGAAATGTTGAATTTTCAACAGCTGCTGCTTTTTGATGATTGTAGATTCAAGTAATCATATTTATATTTTATTCAACAAGTGTTGAAAAATCAACATTAGTTTAATCACATTGCAAATGACGAGGAGGTCAGGATGAATATTTTAGTTTTTGGAAGAGGAGCAATTGGAACTCAGTATGGATGGGCTTTAGAAAATGCGGGCCACAAGGTTGATTTTTTTGTACGCAAGGGACGGATTAAAGATTACGGTAACACAGTCTCACTTGATATTTATGATACCCGTTCAAAAAAGCAGATAAAAGAAAACTGGCAGATAAATCTGAAAGAAGAAATCGAAGAAGATAAAACTTACGATTTGATTCTTTTAAGTGTGAATCCGGAGCAGGTAGAAGGTGCACTTTTGCAGGTAAAAAGATTTGCAAAAAATGCCACAGTACTTTTTTTCTGTAATTATGGTCTTGAGGTAAAGGCTGCGGTAAAAGATTTTCCTGCGGATCAGATTGTTTTTGGTTTTCCTGGGGCAGGCGGTGGTTATGAAGGTAATACTTTGGGTGGAATTATGTATAACTTTTTTCAGCTGGGGCAGGCGGGCGCAAAACTTTCTGAGCGTGAATCCTTTGTTAAAAAAATATTTTCTGATGCCGGATTTAAAGTCAAAGTTCAGAAAAACATAGAGGAATGGCTTTTGAATCATTATGTGGCAAATGCAGCAATGGAAGCAGAAGTTTTAAAGGCTGGTTCATTTAAAGCTGTGGCATCGTCAAAAAAGCTCCTTGGCCAGATGGTTTTAAATATTCGTGAAATGACGCCTTACATAAAAGCAAAAGGTTTTCATCCTGATGCTTTGATAAAAGCCATGGATATTTTACCGGCAGGCTTTGTTGGCTGTCTTATGAAAAATCTTGTATATAAGGAGTCTGGTCCTGCTTATAAAGCACTGGCTTATAATCACTACAAGGTTGGCTACTCTGTTATGCAGATTATAAATGATGCACACGAGCTTGGTATAGAAACACCAAGACTGGAAGAAGCCTTTCGTTTCCAGAAATAAAAATTTGACATTTATAATATTATGCAATATATTGCATATATGCAGATAACAAATGATCAGATTCTTAATATGATGCCGCCTCAGTTTGGATTGTTCGGGCTTCTCTTTGCTTTTATGAACAGACTGCAGGCAGCGGGGGATTCCTTTTATGAAGAGATAACCTGCAAGCAGTGGTTTCTTCTGGCTTGTATGAATCTATATTCAAAAGAGGCGCCTACCGCAAATGAGCTTGCCGAAACAATGGGCTGTTCCAGACAGAACGTAAAAGAGATTCTCAATGCCCTCGTAAAAAAAGAAATTCTTGTTCTGAAGCAGGATGATAATGATAAACGCAAGCAGCGGATTTATTTTACTTCAAAGCAAAAAAAGCTTGCGAAAAAATATCAGAATAAAGAGATGGATTTTTTGAAGCTTTTATATGAGGGCATTTCTGATGATGAAATCAAAAATGTATTTCAAATAATTTCCAGAATGGAAAAAAATCTAACAGGAGCGACTGGCGGGGTGACCGGTGTCGCAGGCATTCAAGCTTAGGAGGATCAAAATGAAAACAATCGTAATTTACACAAGTCAGACAGGTTTTACAAAAAGGTACGCAGAGTGGATCAGCGAGGCGAGTGGGGCAGAGTGCGTAGAATACAAACAGGCTAAAAAAATCAAACTTTCTGATTTTGATGCAATTATTTTCGGCGGCTGGTTCATGGCGGGTGGAATTAAAAATCTTGCCTGGTTCAAAAAACAGCTTCCATCCCTTTCAGCTGCGGGCAAAAAAATCATAGTTTTTGGAGTTGGGGGAAGCCCTGCAGAAAGTCCAGACATCCCTGGTGCAATACGCAGAAATTTTACCGACGAAGAATGGAATTCCTTAAAAGCATTTTATTGTCCTGGCGGTTTTAATTACGAAAAAATGAGCGGCTTTTCTAAGTTCATGATGAAAATGTTTACAACAATGTTAGCAAACAAAAAAGATGCAAGCGAAGCTGAGAAGAACATGGCCCAGATGATTTCTCATTCCTACGATATTTCCGACAAAAAATATATCGAGTCGATTCTTGCGGAGTTGAAGTAATGAAAAAATTATTTTACGTTCTTCTTGGAGTAATCGTACTTGGAACAATAGGATGTCTTTCCTTAACAGCTTCCATGAAAAAGAGTCTTGCGAAAATTGAAAATGAAGACATTGATATGGAAACTGTTGAGGACGGGAGCTTTGAAGGCCACAGCGAACTTGGCCCTGTAAAAGTTGATGTAAAGGTTCTGGTTGAAAATCATAAGCTGAAGCGGGTCGAGTTGTTGCGTCACGAATGCGGTCTTGGTCACCCGGCAGATGTAATTGTGGATAAGATGGTAGAGCAAAATACCTGGGATGTTGATGCTGTTAGCGGAGCAACAGTTTCCAGCGGAATAATAAAGAATGCTGTGAATAAGGCTTTGCGATAATTTCAATCTGGCTTATCGAAAATTTTAAAAATATAGACTTACTGAACAAATTTTAATTTCTGTTCATTTTCTTACAAAGAAGATTTTTTGTTCTTAAAAATCCTGATTTCCTGCAATATAGTGATAACGAACAATGTGTTCGATATCAGACATCTTGTGTTATATTTTACAGGAGATTGAACAATGTCATATATTTTAGAATGGTACGAAAAGCAGAGCGACAGGCTCAGGCTTATTTTTGTAATAATTTCGGGAGTGACGCTTGCTACTTCTTTAACTTTCAGCTGGACCGGAAAAGAAACCCAAGAAAGCCTAAATCTCTTTTTATTGCAAAAGCCCTTTCACCGTATCTCCGTGACGTTTTTCGTCATTTTTTACGCTTTCAACTTCGGGGATTTATTCAGTATTTTAAATGCAATGTAATCAGTCTGATTAAAATTTAATATTTACTTGACTCAGTCAAGTAAATATGTTATATAAATGTTGACTCAGTCAAGTAAATATGTTATATAAATGTTGACTCAGTCAAGTAAAATAAAGGAGGAGATTTTTAATGAATAGAACAAAGAAAATTATCATCACTTTTTGTATCTTCTTTAATTTTGTTTTTACACTTTCGGCTTCTGCCTCAAAACAAATTAAAGCTTTGAATAAAAACGGAATATTTGAAAAACAGGCTTCAGTAGGAAACGTAATTTTTAATTATGCAGAAGGTCCTGATAACGGCCCTGTTCTTCTTATGCTTCATGCTCAACTTTTAGACTGGTATACCTATCATCTTGTTCTGCCTGAATTAAGTAAGAATTTTCATGTTTTTGCAGTAGATTACCCCGGACATGGTAAAACAGTTCTTCCTACAGATTATGAAATGACAGCAAATCAGATTGGTTCAGACCTTGCATTGTTTATTGAAGAGGTTTGCGGTGGAAAAGAACAAAAGATTTTTGTAACCGGAAATTCTTCTGGAGGACTTCTGGCAATGTGGCTGTGTTCTCATCGACCGGATTTAATTGCAGGTGCGGTTCTTGAAGATCCTCCTTTGTTTTCTTCAGAATATCCGGTGGTGCAGAAAACTGTTGCAAATAAAGCTTTTACCATGAGTTATAATGCAGTTGAAAATAATCAGACAGATGATTTTCTTATGTATTGGGTTGATAATGGTAAGCAGTTTTTTGAAACTTATGCTGGAAGGAACGGTCAGAAAAAGGTAAAAAGTTACGTAAAGTTGTATAGATTTTTTCATCCAAATAAACCTGTGGATTTCAGTGGAAAGGGACCTTCTGTTCAGGAAATGCTTCGCGGACTTGATATGTATAACCCCGCTTTTGGAAGGGCTTTTTATACGGGGGACTGGAATAAAGATTTTAGTCATGAAGAATATTTGCAGAAAATCCAATGTCCGGTTCTTTTAATTCAGGCAGATTTTGATTATCTTGAAGAAGGAACTTTGAATGGGGCAATGTCAAAGGAAATGGCTGAAAAAGCCTGTCAGCTGATTCCAGACTGCCAGTATATAAAATTTGACTGCGGTCATGTAACAAATCTTGAAGCTCCGGAACTTTTTTCAAAGACAGTGATAGATTTTTTGGGAGGCATAAAATGATATTTAAAAGCTCTAATCTGACCAACTTTGGAATTATATACCGTGAATATGTTCAGTTTATAAATGAGCTTCTTAAAGAAAGTCAGCTGACTTTTGCAGACAGCATTTTTTTATGTAATATTGCTGTAAATTCAGGTTGCAGTCAGGAAGATATCGCTCTGAATTTGCATATAGACAGGGCGGCTGTAGCAAGATCAATAAAAAAAATGGAAGAGTGCGGATTCGTGCTAGTTAGCAGAGATAAAAATGATTCTCGGAAAAAAATTCTGGAACTTTCAGATAACGGAAAAAAACTATATGAAATGGTCAATTCTGCAAATGAAGAAAGACTTTCTACACTTTTAAAAGGGTGTTCTCAGAAAAACGCAGAAATCTTTTTTTCTGTTCTTGAGACTTGTGCAAAGAATTCTGTAGATGCAGTGTGAAAAAGATTATTTTGAATTAAATTAAAGGTTAACAAAAATCAATAAAAAAGTGGTAAATTTCACTATTTAAAAAATAAGAAAGCTTTTAGACTAGGTTACATGGAAGAAATTATTGATGAAGAATTTTTTTTGAATGAATTATTAAGTGACTCAGAAAAAGAAAATAAAACTAAAAATTCTTTTGAAAATATAGGAAATATAAAAGAACAGTTTGGTTTTAAGCAAGTTGGTTCAATTGCAAATTATATTGAACCTATAAATAGTTCAAATCCTATTGAAATTGTTTTAGAAAAATTTTTAGAAAATGAAGATTTACAGGCTATTCCAATTGAAGAGGATGATCAGATAGTTGGTTTGATTGAAAGACGTTCTGTTAGTTCTTTGTTATCAAAGAAAATAGGTCTTTTTTCTAACAAGAAGATTATAAATTATGTAAAAACTATTCCAGTTACTTTTTTTGCAAGAGATTATATAGAAAAAATATTAGCACAGGTTTCTTCTGCAGCTTATGCAAATGATTTGCAATTTTTTCCTGTTATGTATAATAACAGCAGCTTTTACGGTTTGGCTTCTCTTGAAGATTTTATGAATAGAGTTGCAGAAGTTAGAGAAAAGGATTTAGAAAAAGCCTGTTTTATACAGCAAAATTGTCTGCCAAAAAGTAATTACAAAGAATATAATAGTTGGCCATTTAAGCTTGGTATATGGAATAAAATGGCTAATGCAGTAGGCGGAGATTTTTATGTTTCTGAAAAATTATCAGATTCACTTTATTTAACAGCAAGTTTTGATGTTTCTGGTAAAAATGTTGCTGCTGCTCTGCTTACAATGACTATTGCTTCCTTTTTTAGTATGATTGAATTAGATTCATCAAATGAAAAATATAAAAGTCCTGCTGGAGTTACAATAGCTTTAGACGATTTTCTACAAAAAATAGTTCCAGTAGGGAATTTTATAACAGGTGCCTTGTGCTATGTAGATTTAAAAAAAGGAATTGTTGAGATTCAAAACTGTGGGCATACCAATGTTTATGTTTTTATGCCAAAGGAAGGTTCAAAGTCGGTAAAAATCTTTTCTCTGGAGCCTGGTTTACCTCCTTTTGGAATGGGGGCGGTTAAAGATTCATTAAAATCGGTTTATAGATTTCCTATTGTAAAGGGAAGTCATATAAATCTTTATTCTGATGGCTTTACAGATATGCAGAGTGAAAATGGAATACGATTTGAAGATGCAAGAGCAAAACAATTCTTTATGCGCCTTTTTAGTAAAGGAACTGAACATTTTGAAAAATCAGTTAAATCAGCTGTTGAAGAATGGATTGAAAATGCTATGATTCCTGATGATATAACTGTTATGGATATAAGGCTTTAGTTATTCTTTAGATGCAAGACGGAATTCTTTTGGAGTAATATTATATTTTCTCTTGAAAATTCTTATAAAATGTTCAGGATTTAAATATCCGATTTCATAAGCTATATCACCAATTGGAATTTTGGTATTTTTCAATAGAGAACAGGCTTGCTGCATTCGTATGTTTAGAACAATTTCAGAAAAAGTATGACCGGTAATCTGTTTTATTAATTTAGAAGCATATTGAGGAGTCAGGTGGAAATTTTCTGCCAGATTTTCCAGACTAATTTCTTTATAAGAATCCTGGATATAGCGGATTATATCAAAGCGTAAAAGGTTATCTTTATTTACATCTGGTGGTAAATCATAATTATCTTTTGAATTTCGCAAAAGAAGAATAAATAGTTTATGAAGATATATTTGAAGAAGATCTTGAGTGTATAAATCGGGATTTTTACTTTCGTTATACATTTCAATTATCAGATTATGAATTTCAGGGTTATTATAAGTGTGAAAAATTAAATAATCTGCTGCTTTTTTACTGTACATATTATTCAGGATAAATGAAGAAAGTATGTTATCCATACATAAAAAGTTATGAAAAATTTTTTCAAAAGTACTTCGTCTTACTAAAATATTTAAAATTATACTATCATCAAAAACACTCAGACTATGGCGAATATTTGGAGGAATAAGGCATAAATCCCCTTCATTCATTTTAAAATCTATTTCGTTTATTTTTTGATCTGATTTTCCCTTAAGAACATAAAAAAATTCAAGAAATTCATGAGAGTGAGTAAAAATTGGTGTTGCTTTAGGATGTTTTCTAATTACGATTGTAGTTTTTTTATCACTTCCAAAAAAAGTCGATTCTGGTAGTACTTCTGGAATAGATTCTTTTATTTCGGGAATAAAATAAGTATTTTGGACAATTTTATTCTTATCAAGTGATTTTAGAAATCTGGAAAACTTTAAAGGGTCTTTTTTTGCGTCATGATATTCCTGATATAAATACTCTTCCTGGCTTTGAGAGATTAATTCTTGAGGTATTGCCAGCATTCCTGTTTTTAAAAGATTGTCCATAAGGTGATTATAAAAGCAGTTTAAAAAAAATCAATAAAAATTGATAAATCTGATACTACTTTCCAGATGTAAGTGGTCGTACAATCATAAAAAAAGGAGGCGCAAGAATGAAATATTTTCTGGCGGTTGATATAGGAGCTTCCAGTGGACGACATTTTATAACCTGGAAGAATGAAAATGATGAATTGGAATATAAAGAAATTTTTCGTTTTAAGAATGGACTGGAAAAAAGAAATAGCCATTTATGTTGGAATCTGGAAGGTCTTTTTACAAATATAAAAGAAGGTCTGAAAGAATGTAAAAAACAGGGTGTAATTCCTGAAAGTTTAGGAATAGATACCTGGGGATGCGATTTTGTTCTTTTGGATAGTGAAGGAAAAATTCTGGGGGATTCTGTTGCTTATCGTGATAATAGAACTGAAGGATATATGGAAAAGTTAAATTCTTTGATAGGAGCAGAAGAACTTTATCAAAGAACAGGAATTCAAAGACAGCCTTTTAATACTATTTATCAATTGATGAGTATAAAAGATAAAAATCCTGAAATTCTTGAAAAAGCAAATACTTTTCTTATGATTCCAGATTATTTCCATTATCTGTTAAGTGGACAGATTTCTAATGAGTACACAAATGCTACTACTACTGCATTGGTAAATACAGAATCAAAAGACTGGGACTGGGAATTAATTAAACTTTTAGGTCTTCCTGAAAAAATATTTATGCCAATCTTAAAGCCTGGAAAAAAAATTGGAAGACTATCAGAGGATATTGAAAAAGAAGTTGGTTTTTCCTGTGATATTGTACTTCCTTGCACTCATGATACAGGCTCTGCAATTGCTGCCATTCCTCTTTCTGAAAATAAGTCTGGTGAAAACAAACCTGTTTTATATATCAGTTCTGGAACCTGGTCTCTTTTGGGAAGTGAATTATTTGAAGCAAATAAGAATCATAAATCTTTTATTCATAATTATACAAACGAAGGTGGGTATGGAGAAAATGGATTTGGAAACAGATATCGATTTTTAAAGAATATCATGGGACTTTGGATGCTTCAATCTGTGAAAAAGGAATTGGAAGAACGAAGTGCAAATGTAATTTCTTTTGATGAATTAGACAAAGAAGCCAAAGAAAGCTGTATTAAATCAATAGTTGCTTGTAATGATAAATGTTTTCTTGCTCCAAGCAGCATGATAGATGCAGTTCAAACATTTTGTCAGAAAAGAAAATTAAGAGTTCCCCAAACTGCTGGAGAACTAGCCCGTGTGATTTATGAAAGTCTTGCCAGGTGCTATGCAGAGGCAATTAAAGAATTAGAAGACATTTTGAATTGTTCATTCGAAGAGCTTTACATTGTGGGTGGTGGTTCTAAATCTGCATTGCTGAATCTTTTTACAGAACGATGTACAGGCTTAAAAATAATTGCAGGACCATCTGAAGCGACAGCAATTGGTAATTGTTTAATTCAAATGCTTTGCAACGGCGAATATAAAAATCTTGCAGAGGCAAGACAAGCCGTAAGAAATAAGGTTTTAAAAAATGGAGGAAAATAGAATGAGCGAAAATGCTTACATGCTTGCAAAAAATTATTATGCAGGCTTTGGAATTGATACTGAAGCTGCAATGGATGAATTGGAAAATATTTCAATTTCTATGCACTGCTGGCAGGGTGATGATGTTCAAGGATTTGAAAATTCTGATGCTTTAAGCGGTGGTATTCAGGCAACAGGTTCATATCTCGGAAAGGCAAGAAATCCACAAGAATTAATGGCTGATATTGATAAGGTTTTATCTTTAATACCAGGAAAACACAGAATTAATCTTCATGCAATTTATGCAATTCCTGAAAATGGAAAGGTTGTAGAAAGAAATAAACTTAGGCCAGAGGACTTTTCTGCCTGGGTAGAATTTGCCAGAGAAAGAGGTCTTGGAATTGATTTTAATCCTACCTTGTTTTCTCATCCGCTTTCAAAAGAAGCTACACTTTCCAGCGAAAAAGAAGATATCCGACATTTCTGGGTAGAACATGTTCAGGCTTGTCTTAAAATTTCAGAATATTTTGCAAATGAATTAAATACTTATTGTTGTATGAATATCTGGATTCCAGATGGATTTAAAAATATTCCAGCAGATAGAAGTGCGCCACGTGCACGTTTAAAGAAATCTCTTGATGAAATACTTGCAACAAAGTATGACCGTTCAAAAGTTAAAGTTTGTGTTGAATCAAAGGTTTTTGGTATTGGTATGGAAAGCTATACAGTTGGTTCGCATGAATTTTATATGAATTATGCAGCGAAAAATGGAATTCTATGCCTGCTTGATAATGGACATTATCATCCTCAAGAGTATGTTTCTGATAAAATTTCTTCAATGCTTCTTTTTAGCGATCAGGTTGCTTTGCATGTGACTCGACCAGTGCGATGGGATAGTGATCATGTAATAAGTTTAGATGATGAAACAAAGGCAATTGCAAATGAAATAGTTAGAGCAGGAGCAGAACGTGTTCTTATTGCAACAGATTATTTTGACGCAAGTATAAACAGAATTGCTGCCTGGGTTATTGGAATGAGAAATCTACAGAAAGCTCTTTTATCTGCACTTCTTTTTCCACAGAAGGAGGCTGGTAAATTACAGGAAGAACGAAATTTTACTAAGCTTTTTGCATTACAGGAAAGCTTTAAAACTTATCCTATAGGAGCCGTTTGGGATGAATTCTGTCGTAGAAATAATGTTCCTGTAGAAAATGAGTGGTTTAACGAAGTTGAAAAATATGAAAACACAGTTCTGTCTAAAAGAGTATAGAAAAATTAATTGGAGTGTAAAATGAATATAAAAGAAATTGATTTTATGGCTGGATTTTTGCGTATGGCAAATGATGGATGGCTACAAAACTGGCATGAAAGAAATGGGGGGAATATTTCTTATCGATTAACAGAAAAAAATGTACAGGATGTTAAAGAATTTCTTTCTTTTGATGATTCCTGGCAAGAGATAGGGACAGATGTTCCTGCCCTAAAAGGAGAATTTTTTCTGGTAACTGGCAGCGGCAAATATATGCGAAATGTTCAAGATAATCCAGAGGATTCTGTAGCTATAATTGAATTGAATGAAAGTGGCAATAAATATAGAATTTGCTGGGGTCTTGTTAATGGTGGCCGACCTACAAGCGAACTACCTACGCATCTTATGAATCACGAAGTAAAAGTGCTTACAGGAAAAACAGAAAATAGGGTTATTTATCATGCCCATCCTGCAAATACTATTGCCTTGACCTATATTTTGCCTGTGGATAGTCAGGTGTGGACTCGGGAGTTATGGGAAAGTGCAACAGAATGTGCCGTTGTTTTTCCTGAAGGTGTACAGGTTGTTCCTTGGATGGTTCCAGGGGGAAGAGAAATCGCTGTTGCAACAAGTCACTGTATGAAAGAATGTGATGCTGTTATTTGGACACATCATGGACTCTTTTGTTCAGGAGAAAGCTTTGATTCAACTTTTGGTTTGATGCATACAATTGAAAAGGCTGCAGAAATTCTAATAAAAGTGCTTTCTGTTAGTCCAATAAAGCGACAAACAATTACTCATGAAAATCTTGAAGATATTGCCAAAGCTTTTAAAGTAACTCTATCTCAATAAAGCGAACTTCAAGTGGTGCCATCAACACATTAATTTGCAGGCTATTATCTGAAATATCCGAAATACGCTGGAAAATATGCGGAATGGAAATATGTTTTAGATATTCTATGCCTTGCATATCTGGGGAGATGGCACCCATTTTTATCCATTCATCAAAGGCAGAGCCACTTGTTTGATTTATAATTTCCTCTTTAATTTTGCAGCGGGAAGCATTTAATCCAATCAGTTCGAGAGAAACTTCCATACGCCCTTGCTTTGAAAAAGGAGTGTAGCGTTCTGTGAATGTCATATCATAGGCTTCTCCCTGAGCAAAAAGATGATTAAAATGCTCATAATTATACAGAACGATTTGTATTTTCAATTCAGACTTTGTTATAAAATAACCTTCTCCACGTTCTACAAGCTCATCACCTAATTTTGAAAGCTGGCGGAACATATGATAATGTGGTTTTTTTATACCATTGATTGTAAAAAGCCCAAGACCTCCATGAAATTCTTCTGGAGAAATTTGAATTTCTTCATTTAAGTCTGTAAGAACCCAATAGCCAAAACTATCTAAGGCATCATAGTTTTCAAGAAGGTTTTTAGCCAGATAACAGGATTTAAAACAGGTATCGTTTAACAGATTTCTATGAGAAACTGTAAGATTCCATTCTGTCAGGTAAATCGGAAGGTTTCCAATACCGTTATTATCAAAAAGATTTTTGATAAGATGAATACACTTTTGGAAAGCATTTTCGTCTTTGTTCAAACGGCTATGTGCCGGGTGAGCAGGTGTGTGAGAAGAAATTGTTTCTAAATTAAAGTCATTGTCATAGTAATTTACATTCATGTAATCAGGCAGGCATTTATTTTCAGAACACCATTCTATAAAACGAACAGCCCAATCCTGACAGTATTTGTAAGAAAGAAGTAAAGGCGGACTGCCAAATTGTAAATCAGCAGAAATATTTTTTGTGGTTGTAAAGGTTGAAAGGTAAAGGGAATAAAAATCATTATCATTTTTAAAGCCAAAAATATATTCTGTTGTGTTTGGTTCATTCCAGACCGTAAAAAGCCATTCTTTTACATTTGTTAAAGAATATCGGTCAATTAAATGACTTGTTAATGTAGAAACAAGCTTTGTCCATTTATTCATATCTTTAGGAAGACTGATATTAAATGGCGAAGCATAAACGTTTCTATTTTTATCTGATGCTAAATCACTTGGTGTAAAAGCAAAGTTTATTACCGGCTTAAAACCAATCGAACGTATAAAATCAATAACCTTATCAATGTAAACAAAACTGTAGATAGGATTACCATCTTTGTCTTCTTTGTAGACAAGCATATCATCTGCCAGTAATCCGTGAAATTTTATATATTCATAACCAATTTCGCTTTGAACCTGACGCAGCATTTCCTGATTTTCTGCTAAAAGTAATTCTTTGGCACGACTTATTGATATTAATTTTTTAAATGTATGTTTAAGCTTTGTACCAGGTTTTGAAATATCAATTTTTTCTTTATTAAGAATTTTCAAATCACTTTCAAAGTGAAGATTTTGGGGACGAGAAAGCTCTGTAGAGTTTTGATTTACATTCTTTGAAAGATATTTTGCTAGTACAGAAAGATGCCCTTCATTATCAAAGGATTTACCATCATAAAATCTGCTTGGGGTATTTTTAATTTTACCTGATTGTTTTCTGTAAATACTAGGTAAGGTATTGTATTTTTTCTTAAAAAGAGTAACAAAACTTCTGGAATCTGTAAAACCGTTGTTTGCAGCTATGCTTTCTACCGATTCATCTGATGCAAGAAGTTCATTTACAGCGCGATCCAGACGAATTTCATTGTAATAAGTAAGAAAATTAACACCAAGATATTTTTCAAAAAAAGATGATAGATAGGGTACTGAAAGATTAACCACATCTGCCAGTTGCTGAAGTGTAATGGCCTCTTTGTAGTGATTATCAATATAGTCAATGATTGAAGTAAGGCGAGTAAGATATTTTTTTGATTGAACAGATTGTTCTGCTGTACTTTTAAAATTATCAGTTAGTTCAGAAAGAATAGAATAAAAGATGGAAAGGTTCTGATATTTGTTTTTATTAAGTTCATCCGGATTGTTTGCTGAATTTACTTTTACAAGCTTTGCTATCAAATGCTTAAGGGTGTAGTAATTTCCTTTATTGGAATCTAAAGAAGAATTACAGTCAAAGTAGATTGAATCATCTGGAATAATTTGTGTGTTTAGTTTTAGAGAAAGGGCTATACAACCTTCCTGAGAACTTAATGAGTGAATTGTATTTTTATTAATAACAATAATATCTTCTTCATTCAGAATATATCTACGGTCATTTACAACAACTGCTATTTTGCCAATAAGGACAAATAGAATTTCTAGTTCGCTGTGCCAGTGTCCCTGAATTTCACCAAGATTCAGATAAGTAAGATGAAATGGACTGTCTTTATCAAATGAAATTAATTCAAATTGCTTTTCCATATCTTAAATATTACATGTATTTAAGAAGAAGTGCAATTTTTTAATGTAAAATTATGAAAATTCTTCACATTTTTAATTTATTTACTTTAATTCTCTATTAAAAATTTTTGAATTTATTAAAAACTTTCTGAAAAGTGGGTAAAAAGTCAGTCTACAAAAGCAAAAAAAAAGGCCGTAGAATTAAAACAGTTAGGAGGCTCGTAATGTTAGAAACAAAACCGACTGATTCAAATCCCTTATTAAAAGTGGAAGGCATTGTTATGACTTTTGGAACAATTATGGCTGTAAACAATGTTAGTTTTGCTTTGCAAAAGGGAGAAGTGCTCGGTCTCATAGGAGAGAACGGATCCGGAAAATCGACAATAACTTCTGTAATTGCAGGTATGCAGAAAGCAAAATCTGGAAAAATGCAGTTCAAAGGCAAAAAGTGGGAGCCGCTTTCTATGATAGATGCACTTCACAGGGGCGTGGGCATGGTAGTTCAAGAAAGTGGAACAATTCCCGGAATTACTGTTGCAGAAAACATTTTCCTTGGAGAAACAGATCGTTTTTGTACAAAGTTTGGTTTTTTAAATAAAGCAAAAATGAATCAGGAAGCAGATGATGTAATGGCACAGATTGGAGCAAAAGATGTTCGCGGTTCTATGCTTACTGCTAATCTTGATTTTCAGACTAGAAAACTGATTGAAATTGCAAAAGTTATTATGAAAAAGCCTGATGTTTTGATTATTGATGAAACTACAACGGCTCTTTCTCAGAACGGTAGAAAGATTCTTTACAACATTATTAGTGCTTATAAAAAGGCAAACAAGGCTGTGATTTTTATTTCACATGATATGGATGAAATTCTTAATGTGTGTACATCACTTCTTGTATTGCGCGACGGAAAATATATCAGAACCTTTAAGAAAGCCGAATTTGATGAGGATGAAATTAGGACCAGCATGATTGGTCGCGAGCTTAAGGGAGATTATTACAGAAGTGATTTTACAGCCAGCCGTTCCCAGGAGCTTGCTCTTAGCTTAAAAAATGTTTCTTACAAAGACCGAATTCAAGATGTAAGTATTGATGTTTACAAAGGAGAAATTCTTGGAATTGGTGGACTATCTCATTGTGGAATGCATTCTTTGGGAAAAGTGATGTTTGGTGCTCTAAAACCAGATTGCGGTTCTGTTACCAGAGGAAATGGAAATCCTGTAAAGGACGAAGCTTCGGCAATGGCACAAAACATAGGTTATGTTTCAAAGGATCGTGATGTTGAATCTTTAGTTTTACAGGCCAGCGTTAAAGACAATATTGCAATTGCTGGAATGAATAAATACGCATTAGGAAATTTTCTGATTTTAGACAATCGTGAAAATGCCTATGTAGATGAACAGATTAAAACACTCTCAATAAAGTGTTCATCTAGAAACCAGCTTACATCTCAGCTTTCAGGTGGTAATAAGCAGAAGGTTGTATTTGGAAAATGGGTTGGAAGAGGTAGCGAAGTTCTTATTTTGGACTGTCCTACTCGCGGTGTTGATATTGGTGTAAAGCAGGCTATGTATCAGTTGATGATGAAGCTTAAAGCAGAAGGTAAAAGCATAATCATGATTAGTGAAGAAATGCCTGAGTTGATTGGAATGAGTGATCGTCTTTTGATTATGAAGGATGGCAAAGTGATGAAGGAATTTGCAAGAAGTCAGTCACTTTCCGATGCAGACACAATTAAATACATGATTTAGACAAGGCAGGAGGATAAAAATGGAAAATCAAAATAAGAAAAAAATAGGTAAGTATAGAATTCAGGAAATTATGCTTACTTTGATGCCAGGTATTGCTCTTTTGGTGCTCTTCTTGATGTTTTGTATTGCTGTAATTTCCAAAGAATATATGCTTAGCCTTTATCTGAAAATTATTTTTAATGAAGGTGTTGTTTTGGCTTTGGTTGCAACAGGTGCTGTATTTATTTATACCCTGGGTTCTTTTGATATTAGCTTAGGTGCTTCTACCCTTTTAAGTGCCACTCTTGGCGTAATGACCTATAACACGACAGAAAACCTTGCATTAATGATTATTGTTATTTTTGCAACCGGAATTGGCTGTTCTTTACTTAGTTCTTTGCTGGCTTCTGTCTTTAATATTCCCGTTTTCGTAACAACTGTTGCAATGATGTCTGTGCTTTCTGCTATTTCTGCTCAGTTAATTACTTCAAATGGCGGTGCTTTGGGTGGTATTTCTATACCAGCAACATTGCTAAAAGGTCTTGATAATCCTCCTTTTAAAATTGTAGTTCTTGCACTTTGGTTTGCAATCTGTCTTTTTGTTTTTAATTTTACAAAGGTTGGAAGAAAGCAAAAGTTTTTAGGAGGGAATCCAGTTTGTGCTCAGCTTACAGGAATTTCTGTAAATAAATATGCAATTATTGCCTTTGTAATGGCTGGAATTGGAGTTGCTTTAGGAGCTTTCCTTACAATCGTATATACCCCATCTGTTACAACTGGAACTGCAGGAAGTATAGGAATGAACATTCTTGTAGCAATTGTATTTGGTGGAATGCCAATTTCTGGTGGTCCTCGTTCAAAAATTTATTCATCCCTGGTGGGCGGTTTTTCTTATATCTTGCTTACTAATTTCTTAAAAATTGTGATTGACGGAAATGCCGGTTATGGAATTTCCCAGATTATAAGTGCTGTGTTCTTCCTGTTAGTGGTTTACATTGCAAGTATGAACTACCGCACAAAGATGCTGCCTCGTTAGGCATATAAAAACTAGTCATTAAAAAAATCAATAGGAGGATTTTTTATGAAAGCAAAGTATGCAAATTTTGCAAAAAAAGCTACTGCTCTTGTATTGGTAGGAGCAGTTCTTACTGGTTCGGTTTTTGCAAGACCGAAGAAAGCTAAAAATGTTAAAATCGGAGTTCTTGTCTCTGATGTAAGTGGAGAGGAAGCTCTTGGATTCAGAGCTTATTACGAAAAGTATATTGCTTCTGCCTATAACGTGACATTTAAATATACAGAACAGCTTACAAATGCAGAAGAGGAAAAAAGTGCAATTGAAAAGTTTGCTGCTCAGGGTTGTAAAGCAATTATTTCACTTTCATCTTCTGATCGTGTAACTCAGCTTCAGACTTGTTCAGACTATAAATTGTATTATGCAATTGCTTCTGGAATGCTGGAAGATGATCAGTATGAGCAATATAAAAATAATCCTTATTTTGTAGGACAGATTGGACCAAGTATGGAAACAGAATTCCAGGCAGGTCTTGAAATGGGAAGATATTTTGCTGCTAAGGGTGTTAAATCTGTTTCAATTTATGGTGCCTTTATTCCAAATCCTATGCATGTATATCGTACAGCTGGTGTTTTGATTGGACTTGGTGCAACTTATGGTGGAACAAACGATAAAAATGCCGTTGTTGGTCAGCTTTTTGGTGATTCTCGTGTTAATGTTGCAAAGATTTCGTCACCAAAAGTTGCAATTAAATCATATTTCCAGGGATTTGGAGAAACAACAACAGACGAACTTAATGCTGCAATTCAGGCAAAACCAGATGCATTCCTGAGTGTAGGTATGGCAACAACTTTCTTTACATCACAATTAAATGCAGCAGGAATTGAGTTTAGTGATATTGATTCCTTTACTTCTGGAAATGGAAAGGCTATGAAGGATGGAAAGTTGGTTTATCTGGCTGGAAAATATTCTTCAAGTATTGGTCCAATTTTTGCAGCAGTAATTAATGCAGTAAACGGAAATTCAATCCGCGATAAAGGAAATGCAATTTCACTTAGTCAGAATTATCTGGTTGCAAAAAATTATGCAGATTTCGACAAATTCTACACATCAGACAGTGGTTCTTCTCCAATTTTTGACAAGAGTAAGCTTGATTCTGTTATTGGAAGCAATGTTTCTTATGAAGCATTTAAATCACTGGTAGAAAATAACTGATGACCTACATTATGGAGGCACAAAATGAATATGAATTTTTATAAGAGAGTTTTAGGAACAGTAGTAATACCACTAGTTTTCCTATTAGTTCTGCTTTTTATCTGTCAGATAAATGGCAGAGTTATGATTGCTAATCAGGTTAGCTTTACAAATTTTGTAATTTATGCAGCAATCATAATGATTACAACCATAGCTCTTTCTATTAATTTGAACAGTGGACGTTTCGACTTTTCTCTTGGCTCAATTGCAGTACTCTCTTCTGTAATCAGTTCAAAAATCAGCTATGCCCTGCTTGGACAATCTGCTGCAAGTGCCTTCATAATGTTTATTCTTTCAATGGTGATTGGCGGCCTGCTTGGATTTATTTCCGGCAGATTGTACAACTTTCTGCGCATACCACCAATCATCACTTCATTAGGAGTTACCCTCATCTATGAAGGAATAACATATACAATCACTTCTGGCAAATACTTGATGGCCGAAGTTCAAACAGCTTCAATGTCTGCCTTCATAAGTAACTGGGTAAATATTGCGGTAATAGTGCTTGTTGTACTGGCCGTAATAATCTACATCTTTAATCTTTCAAAGTTTGGCGCTGAATATAGAGCCCTTAAAAATGGACAAAAGGTAGCTGTTAATACAGGTATCAAAGAAGTTCCAAATGCAATCTGGTGTTATGTAATTTGTGGAATCCTTATGGGAATTGTAGGTTTTTTGAATGCCGGCCGCAACATGACAATAAACGGAGGTGCTCTGAACTTTGGTTCAATCAGCATTATGTTTACAGCTTTCCTTCCAATGTTTATAGGCGGTTTTATTGGCCGTTATAGCAACGAATATATTGGATACCTGTTGGCAGGAATTTGTATGTCACTTTTGAATTCAACCTTTGCTGTATTTGCTAACGAGATTACAGCATCTATGCAATCAATTATTAATGCACTTTTACTTGTAGTTTTCCTTATTTATCTGAATAACGAAGGAAAAATTGTAAATCTGTTTACATTTAGATGGCTTAGGAGAAATTAATGAAAATAAACTTGAAAGCAAAACCATTCAATTTGAATGATGATGATATAAAATGGGTTGAAAATACCCTTGGAACAATGACAGAAGAAGAAAAAATTGCACAACTCTTTTGTCTGATTGCCTATTCCAGCGAAGAAAATTATTTAGACTATCTTTCCTGCGGACTTAAAATTGGCGGAATTATGTGTCGTACAATGCCCGCTCAGGAAGTTGTAAAAACGGTTTCCCGCTTACAGGAGCGTTCAAAAATCCCAATGCTTATTTCTGCAAATCTTGAAGCTGGAGGAAACGGAGTCGCTTTTGAAGGCACAAGAATGGGCTGCGAAATGGCTGTTTCTGCAACTGGTGATTCTGCTTTTGCCCAAAAGCTTGGTGATTTATGTGGAAAGGAAGGTTCAGTTCTTGGTATAAACTGGGCTTTTGCACCTATTGCAGATATAGACTTTAATTTTAGAAATCCAATTACAAATACAAGAACCTTTGGGGCAAATCCATCTCAGGTAAGTGAAAATTCTGTAGCCTATATTCAGGCGATTCAGAAATATGGTGTAGCTGCTGCTGCAAAGCATTTTCCTGGCGATGGAGTAGATGAGCGAGATCAGCACCTGGTTTCTGCTGTAAACACATTTTCTTGCAAAGAATGGGATGAAACTTACGGTCAGGTTTATAAAAAATGTATAGAAGCGGGTGTGATGACTATTATGGCTGGGCACATTATGCTTCCATCTTATTCTCAGGCCTTAAACCCAAGTTTAAAGGATGAAGATGTTTTACCTGCTACTTTATCTCCGGAAATTATTACAGGACTTCTAAAGGAAAAACTTGGTTTTAATGGACTTGTAATAACAGATTCTACAACTATGGCCGGACTTGCAATGGCAATGGACCGAAGGCTTGCAGTTCCACGGACAATTGCGGCCGGTTGCGATATGTTCCTGTTTACAAAAAATCTGGAAGAAGATTTTGCTTATATGAAAGAGGGTGTAAAAAATGGGACAATCACTCAGGAACGTTTGGACGATGCTGTTACAAAAATTCTTGCATTAAAAGCTGCTCTTAAGCTTCATAAAAAGAACAATATTCCCTCTTTGGAGGCAGCTTTAAAGACACTTTCTGCCCCTGAAAGTAAGAATCTTGCTCTGGAATGTGCAGATAGAGCAATCACCCTTGTAAAAAACAAGCAAGAGCTTTTACCTATTAGCCCTCAGAAATATAAAAGAGTACTTTTTTACTGTATAGAAAGTGGAGAAGGTCAGATGGGTTATGGAATTTCTAAAGAAGCAAATCAGCATTTTATGCAAAAGCTTAGAGACCAGGGCTTTGAAGTAACGGAATTCAAGCCAAAAGAAGGTTTTGAAGGCATGATGGCTTCTTCAGAAGAATACAAAAAGAATTATGATTTGATAATTTATTCTGCAAATATGGCAACAAAGTCAAATCAAACAATTGTAAGAATTGAATGGTGTCAGCCAATGGGAGCAAATGTTCCTGTTTACATTAACAGCATTCCTACAATCTTTATTTCTCTGGAAAATCCTTATCACCTTTTAGATGTACCTAGGGTAAAGACATATATTAATACTTATGGTTCCAGCGACATTATTTTAGATAAGTTGATAGAAAAATTAATGGGAAAATCGGAGTTTAAGGGAAAAAGCCCTGTAGATGCTTTCTGCGGAAAATGGGATACACATTTATGATAAAAGAATTTATTAAAAAGGCAGATTTGTGTTTGCCGGAACTGTATGAAACAAAAAAAATAATTTCAGGCCAAGATCGTGTTTTAAATCAGGGAGAAAGCTGTACTTACGATTTTGGAAATCACTATACCGGAAAGTTGGAGATAAAGGTTTCCAGTAAAGGAAGCCACCAGGATGCGCCTGTATTTGTTAAATTTAAATTTTGTGAAGTTCAAAGCGAAATTGATGAAGATGTAAAAGACTATCATGGCTGGATAAGCAGCAGCTGGATTCAGGAAGAATATTTACATATAGATGAACTTCCTGCAGAAATAGAGCTGCCACGCCGTTATGCTTTTCGTTATGTAAAAATTCAGGTGCTTGGAATGTCTTCAAAGCATAGCCTTGTTATAAACGAGCTGTGTGTAAAGGCTACAAGCAGTGCAAATCTGAATGCTCCTTCTGCTAAGGCAATAAATCAGATAGATAAAGTTGCCTTGCGCACTCTTTCTGAATGTATGCAAAAGGAGTTCGAAGATGGTCCTAAAAGAGACCGCCGCCTTTGGATTGGTGATTTGCGTCTTCAGGCACTTACAAATTATGAAACATACAAGAATTATGATTTAGTTAAACGTTGCCTCTACCTCTTTGCCGGCACAAGTAACAAAGAAGGCCGCGTAAGTGCCTGTGTATTCACATCGCCAAAAGTAGAAGCAGACGACACTTACATGTTTGACTATTCCTTGTTTTTTCCATGCATTTTGCTTGATTATTACAATGCAACAAGGGATACAGACACACTTAGCGAACTCTATCCTACCGCTTTACGCCAAATAGAATTATGTGGAGAACTGAATTATTTCGACAATAATTCAGTAATTCGTGACCGTGATGAACTTGGCTGGTGTTTTTTAGACTGGAATCTTGCTCTGAATAAACAGGCTGGTGCCCAGGCAATTTACATATATGCTGTAAAAAAATGTCTGAAAATAGCTGAAATTCTTAAAAAAGATACAAATTTTCTTAAAAATGAAGCAGAAAACAAGACACAAGCAGCAATTTCTGCTTTTTTTGACGAAAAAAAGGGGCTCTTTGTAAGTGGAAAAAATCGTCAGATTTCGTACGCTGTAAATGTCTGGTTTTGTCTTGCCCAGGTTTTTGATAAAGAAAAAAATCAGCAGATTTTACAAAAGCTTACAGAATCAGAAGAAGCTCTTAAGCCAGTAACCCCATATATGTATCACCATTATATTCAGGCATTAATAGATGCAGAAGAAAAGGACAAAGCTTTTCAACTTATGAATTCTTATTGGGGAGGAATGGTAAATTCTGGGGCAGACACCTTCTATGAATTATACAATCCTGAAAATCCAGAAGAATCACCTTATGGGGCCGCTGCAGTAAACAGTTATTGTCATGCCTGGAGCTGTACACCTGCATATTTTTTAAGGAAGTATTTTTATGACTATAAGTAAAACAAATATAAATAAAATAAAAGGTGTGATTTTTGACCTGGATGGAGTTTTAATTCACACAGATAAACTGCATTTTCAGGCCTGGAAAAGGCTTGCAGACTCCATACATGTATATTTTGATGAAAAAATAAATGAACGCTTGCGTGGAGTTAGCCGCATGGCAAGTCTGAAAATTATTCTGGAAAATGCTGAAAATCAATTTTCAGAAACAGAAAAGGAGCTTTTGGCAGCAGAAAAGAATGAAACTTACAAGGAACTGCTAAAAACTTTAACTCCTTCTGATGTTTCCCAAGATGTTCGTCAGACTCTTAATAATTTAAGGGAAAAAGGCTTAAAGCTTGCGGTTGGTTCTTCCAGTAAGAATGCAAAATATATTCTTTCTTATACAGAACTTTCAGATGCTTTAGATGCTGTGTCTGATGGAAATAATATTGCAAAAAGTAAGCCAGATCCTGAAGTTTTCTTAAAAGCAGCTGAATTTTTAGGTTTATCACCGCAAGAATGTTTAGTTGTGGAAGATGCAGAAGCGGGAATAGAAGCAGCAAAAGCTGGTGGTTTTACAGCAGTAGGAATTGGAAGTGCTGCCCGAGATGCGCGCGCAGACTATTCAATAATTAAACTTTCAGATTTAGAAAAAATCCTTGAAAATGCGGAATAGAGGCGGTATAATGGCCCAAGTTTTTCCTTTCAGCTTTAAGGAGTTTGTTTCTTATTTTGAGTGCAAGGATTTGCAGCAGGCTTTTGATCGTTTTGTAATGCAAAAATATAAAATCAAAAATATTCCACTTTTAGACACTCTAAATGATTTTCTTGCTGATAATATTTCTTCGGAAGTTTCTGCAAGGGAAGTGCTGAGTGGCTGATGGAAGCTGGCGCAACGCCCAAATAAAAGAGGAAAAAATGAATACAGTTGTATACATCGCTTTACTCCGCGGAATAAATATCAGTGGGAAAAATAAAATCTCCATGCCCGAACTGAAAACTGTCCTTGGCGAAAAAGGTTTTGCAGATGTAAAAACATATCTGAACAGCGGGAATGTGATTTTTTCTGATGATGAGACAGATGCTGTAAAACTTGCAGAAAGAATTAGTACAATCATCTTAGAAACTTTTCATCTTGAGATTCCCGTTTTTGTGATTTCTCAGGATGAATTGAAATGTCTTCTTTCAAAAGCACCGTCCTGGTGGGGAATTGACAGCAAAGATATTTATGACAATCTGATTTTTGCAATTGCTCCAAACAGTATTGAAACAGTGGCCGAAAAAATCGGGGAGCCGTCTGCAGAACTTGAAAAAGTCCAAATCTGTGAAAATGCGGCCTTCTGGTCTTTTGACCGAAAACTATATGCAAAAGCCAACTGGTGGAAAAAGACAGCGGCCCCTGGCATCGGGGAAATGATTACAATCCGTACTGCAAATACATTGCGAAAGATTGCGGAGTTGTAAAATCTGGCTTTTTCTTCTATTCTCCCCAGCCCTTACAGACATCACACCTGCCATTACTACGATGATAGGGCACTAGATTATAGATTTCCCATTAAATCCTTAATTGATGTTTTTTTCAATTCTTCTTCCAAAGCCTTTTGGGCATTATCTAATGGCTGGTCTAGAACTGCATGGATTTTGCTGCCAACGGGACATTTTGGATTAGGATTTACATGAAAATTAAAAACAGA
>Ga0129306_1001078_pt1 | contig 34575 bp, 32 predicted proteins | sample P827metagenome_FD_94438 | JGI IMG/M metagenome (GOLD analysis project Ga0129306, IMG submission 94438) | Capybara group fecal microbial communities from Wisconsin, USA - P827 metagenome | ecosystem: Host-associated > Mammals > Digestive system > Large intestine > Fecal | place: USA: Wisconsin...
CGCCAGCGTTCGTCCTGAGCCAGGATCAAACTCTCCAAAAAATTATTTGAAGAACCTGAATGGCTCTAAAAGTTTCTAGAATTACCTTTTAATAAAGGAATTTTAGTTTGTTGCACAAACTATTGTATGTTTATTACTTCCGAAGAAGTAATACCATCATCTGGCTTGAATCATGTGTGCATGATTCCTGTTGCATTGTTTAGTTTTCAAAGAACACCCTGCGCCCTTTGGAGTAGCTCTCCTTGAGGCGACTTGTTTAGTATAGCTTTTTCATAATCCAGTGTCAAGCACTTTTTAAAAAAATTACAAAAATGATGAAATAATGTAAACCACCACGCTGGCAATCAAAGCATTTACAACGTTCATCTCTATGCCCATACCAAAGAGATTTACTGCCCAAATTGCTGCAGAACCAACAATAAGTCCCACCACAATATTTTTGATAATCTTAAACGGCAATGCTATCAGCTTGCCAATTATATAAATACAGATGGCCAGCGCCAAAAATCCTAAAAATGTAAGCATAATACTTCCTCCAAAACATTTACAGGCTGACTTGCGCCAGCCTGCAAAAAAATCACAATTCAATTCTATTTTCCATGGCCCTGGAAAGGGTAACCTCGTCCGCATATTCCAAATCGCCGCCCACCGGCAAGCCGTGAGCAATGCGGGTAACCTTCACCCCAATCGGTTTCAGCAGCTTGGCGATATACATCGCCGTTGCCTCCCCCTCCACATTGGGGTTCGTAGCCATGATTATTTCCTTAACCCTGTCATCCTGAAGTCTGGTCAAAAGCTCCTTGATTTTCAGATTTTCCGGGCCAATTCCCTCAAGTGGTGACAAGGCACCATGGAGTACATGATATACTCCCTTGAAATCTCTCATTCTTTCCATGGCTGCCACATCCTGGGGCTGCTCCACCACGCAAATAACAGAATGATCCCGGGCTTCCGACTTGCAAATATGACAAGGATCCTCATCGCTTAAATTAAAGCATACTTTGCAATAACCTATTTTTTCCTTGGCACGCATAATAGCACCAGCAAGCCCCTTTGCCTTTTCCATATCCATGTCCAAAACATGATAGGCCAGACGCACTGCTGTCTTATTCCCAATGCCAGGCAGGGCACGGAAATGTTCAATTAGTTCTGCCAAGGGTGCTATATACTGCATTGATTAAAACATTCCTGGAGGGAGACCCAGACCACCAGTGAGCTTGCCCATCTCGCTGGCCATCATTTCGTCCACCTTCTTGGAAGCCTCATTGAAAGCTGCTGCCAATAAATCCTGGAGCATCTCTACATCCTCAGGATCCACTGCTGCTGGGTCGATTACAATACCCTTTACTTCCTTTTCACCATTCATGGTAATTTTAACGGCACCGCCACCTGCAGTAACATCTACAGTTTTCTGCTTCAGCTCCTCCTGCATTGCTGTCATCTGCTTCTGGAGCTTCTGCATCTTCTTCATCATGCCGTTCATGTTATTCATGCCACCCATACCACCAAACATCAATTTATTCCTCCTTAAATATCTGAAAAATTATTTGTAAACATTATACGCTAATGCTATCAAAATATAGATTATGCGTCAAATTCAAAAATCTATTGCAAATCCTCAGGGTGGACAAAGCCATCCCCAAATACATCCACAGCCTTGTCCAGGCGTTCCTTTTCATCATCCTGAAGCTCACTTATTCCAAAATCATCATCTGTTGGCAGCGGTACATCCTCCTGAATATCACCTTTTCTCGGTGTTGGTTCTGGAACAGTCTCTACCTCCTGACACACAAGACTCAGATTTAGGCCACTGACAACATTAAAGGCCTCCTCAATATTTCTCCTGTAAATACGCTCCAGAAGGCCTTTTATTACCCCCTTCGGAGTACCCAACACAAACTGGGCATCATTTAAACCCATAAATGTGCAATTCTGGAGGCAGGCCATAACCTGCTCTTTTCCCGTAGACCTAAGATTATCAAGGGTTCTTTGCCACAGCTCCACACCATCTTCAGTAATATTGGCTGCCACCTGAATTGGTTGTGCTGCGGTGGTTGCCACTTTTGCTGCTGAAGGCACTTTGGCAGCTGAACCTGTGCCAGCTACACTACTCACGGCAGCTCCCCCGATTTTTAGCATCCCCATCATATGAGCCAGCTTTGCTTCCAGCTGAGCAATGCGACCATCATCCACCGGCTGGGCAGATGTAGCTTTAGCCGTTGTACCAGCGACATTCATAAGATTATCCCGCTGACATATTTCCAGTAATGCTGCCTCCACTGCAATTCGTGGCTGTGGAGACCATTTTACTTCGTTGGCCGCCTCATGAATACGACGAATTATCCACACAATCTGTTCCTGGGTAAAGCCAGCCGCCTGCTTCTTTATAGACTCATCTGTCTGACTGTAGTAATCTACACCATCAATAAGCCCTGCCGCCTTAAATATCATCAGACCTCTGAAATGAATTCCCAACTCTCCAAGGACCTGTTGCAAATCCTTTCCAGACCTGATTATCTCATCCACCATGGTAAGTACATCTGCAGCATTTTTGGACTGTAATGCACTTACCAGCTTATCCAGCCACTCCTTGCCTACAAGGCCCAAAAGCTGTTGAACCCTGTCTATGGTCAAACTCTGCTCCGAAAGGGCAATGCACTGATCGAGAATACTCAAAGCATCGCGCATACCGCCATCAGCCTTAACCGCAATCATACGCAGGGCATCGTCATCTGCCGCTATCTCCATATCCTCAACAACCTTTTTTAGCCTATTGAAAATATCATCCACCGTTATTCGCTTAAAATCATAGCGTTGACAACGGGACTGAATAGTGGCTGGCACCTTATGAATCTCTGTGGTGGCCATAATAAATACCACATGGGCAGGCGGCTCCTCCAGAGTTTTCAGCAATGCATTAAACGCCTCGGAGGTAAGCATATGAACTTCGTCTATGATATACACTTTATACCGGCCATTAACCGGTGCAAACTTTACATTTTCCCTTAAATCTCGAATTGCTTCAATACCACGGTTGGAGGCAGCATCTATCTCGAACACATCCATGGAATTGCCGGAATTAATTCGCTGACATGATTCGCACTGGTTGCAGGGTTCCACCGTAGGCCCCTGTTCACAGTTAAGGGCTTTGGCTAAAATCTTTGCCGTACTGGTTTTACCCGTACCCCTAGGACCAGTGAACAAATAGGCATGGCCTATTCTGCCGCTTTTTATGGCATTTTCCAAGGTCCGACTAACATGATCCTGTCCCACCAAATTGGCAAAATTATCAGGACGCCATTTTCTATACAAGGCCATATAAGCCATATTCCTGCACCTCCTAAACATACATGGTTATTATACCATACCAGTCTATTTTTCGGCATAAAAAAAGCCTTACCTAAAAGGTAAGGAAAGTCTTTCCAACATTGGGCCACAGTACCCAGGCTACCTCACGGCACAGACAACGATTCACTTATCGCTGCTTCCTTCCGGACCTGACGAGGTTCATGAGGCTGCCTTGCGCGAGACCAAGACACTGCGGTCCAATCTTAGAAAGACCGCTTGTAAAAATACAACTTATTTTAAGATATAAAAATGGCGGAGAGTGAGAGATTCGAACTCTCGGTACAGTAACCCGTACACACGCTTTCCAGGCGTGCTCCTTCAACCACTCGGACAACTCTCCACTTGTTTGAATAAGTATAAAAACTATTCAGTTGCTGTCGGCTCATCACGACAAGACATAGTTTAACAAACAAAAAGTATCTTGTCAACAACTTTTTTGCAAAAAAAGTAAAGGACTTTTATATACAGAAAAAGTCCTTACTCTCTCTAACCTATATTGAAAACTTCGTCGGATTAATACATGAATTCATCCTCTGCCAAATAAAGCACAAAGGAACCAAAATCTGCCACTATACGCATGGCCACCAAACTGCTGGCCATTGGGCAGGAATTCCGTCCAATCTTTGGCGTATCCAAATCCATGTCCACATCCTGGCCTGACTGTTCCACAATATACAAACCATTGATTACATTTACAAATTCCGCCAGGCTATCCTCGGCCATTTCATCAATGGTATCAAGCTTTTCGCCACTGTAGCGATTCGCCATCTCCAGAAAAGACTCCTCATTAGTCAGAATAGCAGCAGACACCGAAAGGGCACCTCCCATACTCTGGGAAACAATAAGAGAATCTTCAATAACAGGTTCAGCTGGCTCTGTAAGAACGACCGCATCCGTATCCATAAAGCGCTGCAACGCTCCTATGAACATTTCTGCATATTTTCCATAGGCTTCACCCACAGGATTAAGGTCGTCATATGAACTGACAATCTTTTTAACAGCATCAACTACGGGATGAATATTTTCCGGATCACTCTCCCGGAAGCACTGGTTCAAAGTTTTTATATCTGCCAGTTTTTCATTCAGCAAAACCTGGGCAATACGAGCTGCCCTGTCCGGATTCTCATTTTTTAAGGATTCCATCTGGTCATTGGACAAAAAAGCCTTGTCCACTAATGCCTTGGCTGCGTCATCGGAACTTGCCAGTTCATCGATTTGTGTCTCTGACAACAGGCCTTTTTGAACAGCCAAAACATGCAACTGAGGAACAGCGTGGGCTGATTTGGGCATTACATAACCGATATTGCTGGACTCCAGCACACCGGTGTTTAACAAATACTGCGAAAAGTATCTATTTCCCATTCTCCTCAACCTTTCTGCGGATTCTCTCAACAGCCTGTCTGATCTGATCAGAAGTATATGGCTTCTGAATGAAATCCAAGGCTCCCAGTTCCAAAGTCTCCTTCAACTTCTGGGATGTTCCAGCAGAAGAAAGCATGATAATAGGTATATCAGGATTAACCTCTTTTATTACCTGGAGTGCTTCAATACCTCCAACCTCCGGCATAACGATGTCAAGAATGACACCATCTGGCTGTTCCTGAAGATCCTTCATAATGGCTTCCTTGCCATTTTCTGCCTCAATAACCTCACAGCCAAGCTGTTCCAACTCTGCACGAAGCTTTTTTCTGAGCAGTTTTGAATCATCAGTAATAAGGATTTTTAACTTATCAGCCATTTATGCCACCTCCCTTTCCCATATATTGTAATTATAACCTAATCATTCAAATTTTTCCATTACATGGAAGAATCTACATATAGTATATTATAATCCTACTAAATTAGTTTCATTTTATAGAATTCTCTGTCTACATAAATTTTCCTGCTGATTTTTCTTTAAAATAGGACTTTTTTATCCTTATATTTCCCCAATACAAAGACAGCCCCCCAAAAAGAGGAGCTGCCTTTGCAAAAGGAATTGTATTGGTTGAAAGTTAGGCTCTTAATTAATCTTTTCCAGCAATACCAGGAGTGGTCATGGCAGCAGGTGCCAAAATCTTGTCGATTTCCTCCTTGGTGAGAAGGCCCTTTTCCAGGACAACTTCTCTGATAGGACGGCCGGTATTGTATGCTTCCTTGGCCATCATTGCAGAATTCTCATAACCTACATGTGGCAACAGAGCAGTTACGATACCAACACTTCTGTCAATCCACATCTGGCACTGTTCCTTATTAGGCTCCAGCTTCAACAGGAGCTTGTCAACGAAACCATCAATGGCATTAGTCAGATAGTTGATGGAATTAAACATATTGAAGGCCATAACAGGCTCCATAACATTCAGCTCAAACTGGCCGTTTTCTACGCCGAAGGTAACAGCAAGGTCATTACCGATAACCTGATAGCAGGTCTGGTTCAGAACCTCTGCAATAACTGGATTTACCTTACCTGGCATAATGGAAGAACCAGGCTGGCGCATAGGCAGCTTCAACTCGTAATAGCCGCAACGAGGACCAGAGGCCATCATACGGAAGTCGTTACACATCTTGATAATTACTAATGCAGTGTTCTTCAAAGCGGAAGAAACGTCAGCGAAGCCGTCAGTATTGTTGGTTGCATCAATCATGTTATCAGCTGTCTTATAAGTCTCACCAGTTACCTCACTAAGAGACTTTGCAACATTAATAATGTACTGAGGCTCTGCATTTAAACCGGTACCTACAGCAGTACCACCCATATTTACATAATGAATAGAATCGAGAGCATGCTGGATACGGTCAATACCACGACGGATAGAGGATGCATAGGAATACATCTCCTGACCGAGGGTAATTGGAACAGCATCCTGAAGATGAGTACGGCCCATCTTAACGATGTCCTTATACTCCTCACCCTTCTTTTCCAGCTCATCAACCAGACGATTCAAGGACTTAATCAAAGTCTTGCCCTTATGGTTCAAACAAACCTTAATAGCAGTTGGGAAAGTATCATTAGTGGACTGAGCCATGTTACCATGGTTGTTTGGAGAAATAATGTCATAACGCCCCTTGGCCTCACCAGTCAACTCCAAAGCACGATTACAAAGCACCTCATTCATATTCATATTAAATGATGTACCAGCACCACCCTGAATAGGATCTACAGGGAACTGATCCAACAGCTTGCCCTCTATAATCTCATCAGCAGCCTGAAGTAAGGCCTTACCAATTTTTTCCGGCATACGACCAGTGGACAAATTAGCCAGTACAGTTGCCTTCTTTACCTTTGCCATAGCCTGAACGAAATCACTGTCTACCCGCTGCCCAGTAATTTTAAAGTTCTCGATAGCACGCAAGGTCTGTACACCATAGTAAACATCATCTGGAACTTCCAATTCGCCTAAGAAATCGTGTTCTTTTCTCATCTTATTCTCTCCTTTTTTGCCTTATTTTTTCTTTTTGTACGCTCTTGTATTTTGTATACAAATATCCTTACTCTGAGAATAACACCTTATTATGCAAATTGCAAGAGATTTTACAAAAAATTCTGTCAGCTTTTGCATAGCAGGAATTCTTTCCTATTTAAAAATATAAAACAAAAACCCCGAAGCCAGTACTTCAACTAGCTTCGAGGTTATTTTCATATGGTGCGAATGGCGGGAGTCGAACCCACGGCCCTCTGCTTAGGAGGCAGATGCTCTATCCATCTGAGCTACATCCGCAACAGTGTTATTGTACACTTTCCACATTATCCTTGTCAATTTTAAATAAATCCGCTGTAAAGCTGATATCCTCTAACTGACGCTGTCTGGTTTCCACTCCCATGGTTAAAACCACCAACGAAACCACTATCAGCACGCCGGCAAACATAAGAAATACATTGCCAATTCCAAGCTGGTTTGCCAGCATAATCCCCACCAGTGCTGGTGCTATCATGCCGCCAATTCGGCCAAAGCCGGCTGCCCAGCCACTGCCCAAGGCACGAATAGAGGTTGGATACAGCTCCGGAGTGTAGGTATAAATAACCCCCCAGGCACCAAGGTTAAAGAAGGACATGGTAGCGCCCCACAAAAGCAATGCATCCGGAGAAGCGGCATTCCCAAAGAAGTAGCTTGCCACGCCGCTCATAAGAAGGAAGATAGATAGGGTATACTTTCTGCCAATCACATCCACCAACCATGCTGCGCAATAATATCCAGGCAACTGGGCAATAGTCATAATTAAAACGTATTCAAAGGTCTTTACCACTGCAAAGCCCTGCTGAAATACGATGGAAGGCAGCCACATGAAAATTCCGTAATAGCTGTAAACAATACCAAACCATGCCAGCCACAACATAATAGTGCGTTTCATATAAGTGCTGTTGAAAAGGCTTAATGCTCCTGGAGTCTTCTCATTGGCACTTCCCATTTCTGCAGCTGTAAGAGCTTCATCAAATGGTCTGCTTGCCACATGGAGCTTCTTCTCCAGATCAAGAATAATCCCCTTGGCTTCCTCAATCTTATTTTTTGAAATAAGATATCTTACAGACTCAGGCATATGAAGTCTTATTAGGAAAACATATAATGCAGGAAGGGTGCCGATTACAAATGCTATTTTCCAACCAAACTGAGGGATAATTAGATAAGAAATGCAGGCGGCCACCAGCCAGCCGATTCCCCAAAAACTTTCCAAAAGAACAATAAACCGGCCACGAAGCTTAGTAGGAGCGTACTCAGACATAAGCGTTGCAGCCACGGGCAGCTCACCGCCAAGGCCAAATCCCACCAAAAATCTGAAGAACAGCAATGATTCATAGCTCCAGGCGAGGGCACACATGCCAGTAGCCAAGGCATACATCAAAACTGTAATGGTAAATACCTTTTTGCGACCAATACGGTCAGCCAAAGTACCGGAAATAACCGCACCAAGGGCCATACCAATCAGACCAATACTACCAATCCAGCCCATCTGCTCCGGGGACAGTCCCCATTCCTTGGCAAGTACAGGAAGTACAAAGGCTATAAGACCAGTGTCCATACTGTCGAAGAGCCAGCCCAATCCTGTTACCAATAACAACTTATAATGAAAGGAGCCCACAGGCATTCTTTCCAATCTGTCCAAAATCATACATTACATCTCCTTACACAGGTGTCATGACAGTTATAAATACACTGACATAAAATTTACACCTATATACGGAAAAAAGCAAGAGAAAAATGTAAATTCCATCAATTTTTGCATTATATACAAAAATTCCCTCAGCTTATACTGAGGGAATTAGTTTTATATTTTATTTTGCTCTTCTAATGAATAACTTGGCGTATTCAAAGTCTTGTATCAATTCCCATTCATCTGGATTAAAATCGCTAGGATAGGAATCATATCGTTTTTTCTGAACAATCAAATATACATTTTTATCTGTTGGTATTTTCTCTATCGCCATAAATGGCATTACATTCTTGGCATTCCAGCTCTTACCGTCAGGCAATAACTCTGAAATTTTCTCTGCACGCTCCAAACGATACGCCAACTTGTCACCATAATATACAGCGGATGTCCGATAATCTCCATAAATACCCAGGATATCATCAGGCTTAATTTTATCCTTGTACACAGCCACTATAGGTTTATATGAATAGCCAGCTTCATTACAGGCTGGCATAGCCACAGCAAATGTCAACACGGCATATACCACCAACATAACAGCCACAGTACGCTTTACCAAAGTTTCCCTATTATAGAGATAGCATGCCATTAAGATGGCAATCGGCAACATACCAGGTAAAGTATAGGTACTATATTTAGTAGCCATGCACTGATAGAAAATATTTACAATCAATGCCCATGTCAGCAAAAAGCCCGCAGGCATATCAATATATGGCAGTTGTTGACGCTTAAATGCCTTCCAAATAGCCGCCGGCAATGTCCAGCACCAAGGCAAGCATCCCAAAAAGAAAATAGCAGTATAATACCACCAAACATTCCACTGATCATGCTCGGACTGGGTAGCTCTCAGGAAATTATGGACACCCAAAAAGTTATTTATAAAATCCATGCCATGAATGGTGTACATGGCATAATACCAGCTTCCTGCTGTAATGATATACAGTGCCATTCCCGGAATCCATTTAAGTCTGAGAATCTCCCTAAAATCCCGTCTGATGCAAAGATAGACGAGAATAATAAAGCCAGGAAGCAATATACCAATTGGTCCTTTATCCAGGGTAGCCAATCCAGCCAAAATGTAGCAAAGATAATACCAGCTTCTCTTTCCGGTGCTATACCCCATATAAAAGGCCATCAATACACCATTAAAAAACACAAACAGGGTTAAATCTGTAATGATTGTTTTTGAAAGAAGCCAATATTCAAAACAGGTTCCCAGAATTCCTGCAGCCATAAGGCCAGTTTTGCGGTCATAAATAGTCTTGGCAAAAAGGTAGGTTAGCATTAACCCCAATGCGCCAAATACACCTGGGAAAAATCTGGAGGCAAACTCATTAACCCCAAACAGCTTATAGGCTGCAATAAGCTCCCAATAGAAAAATGCCGGCTTGTCATACCAGTAATTTCCGTAAATTCTTGGTGACACATAATCCCCGGAACGGAGCATCTCCAATGCTGTAAGGGTATAGTTAGACTCAACAGGATCTGTTACTGCAATGGCCCAGTTTCCCAGTAAATAGAGCACCAAGCCTACAATACCAATAATGGAAAGATCGAGTTTAGTTGTGTTCATTCAGTACTCCTTTTTCTTAGACATCCACACGACGAATGTCAGCGCCCAAGCCAATGAGCTTTGCTACCAGATTGTCGTAGCCTCTGTCAATATGATGGATATAGCCAACAGCGGTCTCGCCCTCAGCCACCAGCCCAGCCAAAACCATAGCTGCACCGGCACGAAGATCAGTTGCCTTAACCTGACAGCCAGTAAGAGTAGGAACCCCCTCAACTGTGGAAGTGCGGCCATCGATTTTGATGTTGGCTCCCATACGCTTCAGCTCATCAACATGCATAAAACGATTTTCAAATACAGTTTCAGTAACCATGCCGGTTCCTTCGGAAACAGTCAGCATGGCCATAAACTGAGCCTGCATATCAGTAGGGAAACCAGGATATGGCATGGTCTTGATGTCCACAGCCTTGGTAACCTTATCACAGGTTACACGAATACCGTCAATATGCTCCTCAATGGTTACGCCAGCTTCCTTCAGCTTGGCAATAACAGGCTTCAAATGCTCAGAAATAGCATTTTCAATAAACACATCTCCCTTGGTCATAGCTGCAGCTACCATGTAGGTACCAGCTTCAATACGGTCAGGAATAATGGTGTAATTTTTGCCCGTAAGGCACTTAACACCATCGATTTTTATGACATTGGTACCAGCACCACGAATATTGGCACCCATCACATTAAGATAGTTTGCCAAGTCAATAATCTCAGGCTCCTGAGCTGGGTTTTCAATAATTGTCTGGCCTTCAGCCATACATGCAGCCATAATAATATTCTCGGTAGCACCCACACTTGGGAAATCCAAGTAGATACGAGCACCTTTTAAGCCATTTGGTGCATGGGCCTCAATAAAGCCATGACCAATGTTAATATCAGCACCAAGGGCCTCAAATCCCTTGAGATGTAAATCAATTGGACGGGTGCCAATAGCACAGCCTCCTGGCATGGAAATTTTAGCCTTGCCATAACGGGCCAGCAACGGACCAATAATGAGAAAGGAAGCGCGCATTTTCCTAACCAGGTCATAAGGTGCCTCACAGCTGGTAATTTCGGAGCTGTCCACCAAAAGAGTATTCTTGTCTGCATTAAACTCAGCCTTTACTCCCAGCTGCTTCAATACCTCAGTAAGGGTATGAACATCATCAAGAGCCGGAACTTCCTCCAAACGGCTTGGTGACTCCTGTCCCAGCAAAGTAGCGGCAATAATTGGCAGTACCGCATTTTTGGCACCGCTGATTTTTACCCGCCCCTTGAGACGCTTACCACCATTTATGATCAATTTCTCCATTTATGTAAATCCTCCTAAAATAGGCATAGTTCTTGAACATAGCACACTTAATCATAACACGGATAAAAGGCGCATGCAAGTAGGAAAATTAACCTGTTCGGCTGTAAAATAAGGCCTTACAAAAAGAAAAAGAGACCGTATGACGGTCCCTTAAAATATATAAATATTATCTGTTTACGCTTTCATAAATGGCAATAACATCCTTTTTGTCCATTGGATGGAAAACACCTACCTTTTTCGTACCGTTGGTAGTACAAATGTCAGCCAATTTCTCTATTTCTTCTGCATCCTTGACACCGATCCCCAGCTTTGTAAAGTTAGTTGGCAGTCCAATCTGTTCAAAGAATTCCATAGTCAACCTAATACCTGCTCTGGACCGCTCATAAACAGTACCCGCGTTAACTCCCCACACCTTTTCTGCATACTGGGCAAAACGCTCAGGGTTATCCTCATAAACGAATTTTGCCCAGGCCGGCCACATTACAGTCAATGACGCACCATGAGTTACATTATATAAGCCACTCAATACATGTCCCAACTTATGAGCGGAAAACTCCTTTTCCCGTCCAAGTCCTGTAAAACCATTATGGGATACACTGCCACACCACATTATTTCGCTCATTGCCTCATAATTTTTGCGGTTGGCAACTGCAATGCGTCCCTGCTGAATCACATTTTTCATGAGAGCCTCTGCCACCAGATCAGTGAACAGATTCCCCTCAGTATTGGTAATATACCGTTCCAGAGTGTGCATGATAATGTCAGCCACTCCACACGCAATCTGGAATGGTGGCAAAGTAAAGGTCAGTTCCGGATTCATAATGGCAAAATCTGGCCGAATAATATCACTGTGAGCACCACCTTTTTTGCCAGTGCCATCAATGGTAAGAACCGCTGAATCACTGGTTTCGCTGCCAGCGGCAGAAATCGTCAGTACCACACCAATAGGGGCACAGGACTCAATTTCCCGTCCATGTTCCCAATATTCCGCAATATCCACATCAGGATTTGCCAATCCTACTGCCACAGCTTTGGCGGAATCAATAACACTGCCTCCCCCCACAGCCAGCACCATATCAGCATCAAATTCCAATGCCTCCGCCGTTGCTTCACGGGCAAAGGACAAAACAGGATTTGGCTGAACGCCACCCATGGCCTCAAATTCAATATCTGCCTCGTTTAGATTATCCTCAATCCTCTTCAGCAGACCACTTTTTTCGATACTGCCTCCCCCGTAAAGCAAAAATACTTTGGCCCCGCCATACTGCTTGATTTTGTCTGCCAGTTTGTCTTCAGCCCCTTTTCCAAAGACAATCTCCGTTGGACAATAAAATTCAAAATTCTGCATAAAAATCCCCCCTATAAAAAACTGCCGACCGGCACAGATTATGCACCAGCCGGCAGAAATATCAGCCGATATTAATACTTACAGAGTACCAAAGATTCTATCGCCAGCATCACCGAGACCTGGTACGATATAACCTTTATCATTAAGGCATTCATCAATAGCTGCAACATATACAGGAACATCAGGATGCTCCTCATTAATAACCTTTATACCCTCAGGAGCAGCCACCAAACACATGAGAATAATGTTCTTGGCGCCCTTTTCCTTCAGTAATGTAAGAGCAGCGGCTGCAGAACCACCAGTAGCCAGCATCGGATCAACAACGATCAGAGTACGCTCAGCTACATCCCCTGGCAGCTTGCAGTAATATTCTACTGGCTTCAGGGTTGCAGGGTCACGATACATACCTACATGGCCAACACGAGCAGATGGAATCATGTTTACAACGCCACTCAAAAGGCCCAAGCCTGCACGAAGAATTGGCACAACGCCCACTTTCTTGCCCGCAAGAACCTTTGCCTTGCATTTAGCTACAGGAGTTTCGATATCAATTTCTTCCAGTGGAAAATCACGGGTTACTTCATAAGTCATGAGCATAGCAATCTCTTCCAGCAGCTGGCGGAAATCCTTGGATGGAGTATCCTTCTTGCGCATTATGGTAAGCTTGTGCTGGATTAATGGATGATCTACTACTGTTGCTTTAATATCTGACATATTTCTCCTCCTAGAGATTCGATTGTTTTTATTCACCTGTCATTATAACGCAGTTGTTCAAATTTTGCCATAAGCAAAATATACATGCCGAGCGTTTCAACACACCAAAGCGTCATTGTGTGTTATAACGCAGTTGTTCAAATTTTGCCATAAGCAAAATATACATACCGAGCGTTTCAACACACCCAAAGCGCCATTGTGTGTTATAACGCAATTACTCATGTTTTTCCACTTAATAGAAAAACTTCCTATCATTCATATAATGGATATTTCTTACAAAGAGCTGCTACGCGCTCACGGGCCTGAGCCTTTGCTGCCTCATCCTCCGGATTATCCAGAGCCAGGGCAATAATATTGCCCACCTCAACCATATCCTCTTCCTTAAACCCACGAGTAGTGAGGGCCGGAGAACCAAGACGAATACCACTGGTAACAAACGGACTCAGCTTCTCAAACGGAATGGTATTCTTGTTGGCAGTAATACCCACCTCATCCAAAACATTCTGGGCCACTTTGCCAGTGATGTTCTTATTGGTAAGATCTACCAGCATCAGATGATTATCAGTACCACCGGAAACAATACGGAATCCATTTTCGGTCAGAGTCTTGGCTAGAGCGCTGGCATTCTTAATAATCTGCTGGGCATATTCCTTAAATTCAGGAGAAAGGGCCTCCTTAAAGGCAACAGCCTTGGCTGCAATAACATGCATCAAAGGGCCGCCCTGGATACCAGGGAAAATGGCTTTATTAAACTGCTTGCCAAATTCTGCATCCTTGCAAAGAATCAGACCGCCACGAGGACCGCGGAGAGTCTTGTGGGTGGTGGTAGTTACTACATCTGCATAAGGAATTGGAGATGGATGAAGCCCAGTGGCCACCAGGCCAGCAATATGAGCAATATCCACCATGAGATAAGCTCCTACAGAATGGGCAATCTCTGCCAAACGAGGGAAGTCAAGTACACGGGCATAGGCAGAGGCTCCAGCCACAATCAGCTTTGGCTTACATTCATTGGCAATTCTCTGAATCTCATCATAATCCAGTTGCTCAGATCCTTCACTTACACCGTAAGGAACAATCTTAAAATACTTGCCGGACATATTTACAGGGCTGCCATGGGTGAGATGGCCGCCATCAGTAAGATTCAGGCCCATTACGGTATCCCCTGGAGTCAGCAAAGCAAAGAACACAGCCATGTTAGCCTGTGCTCCGGAATGAGGCTGTACATTGGCATATTCAGCGCCAAAGAGCTTCTTGGCACGATCAATGGCCAGCTGTTCAATAACATCCACATGCTCACAGCCACCATAATATCGCTTTCCAGGATAGCCCTCAGCATATTTATTGGTAAGAACACTGCCCTGGGCAGCCATAACGGCGGAGCTGACAATATTTTCAGATGCGATAAGCTCCAGCTTATTGCGCTGGCGGCTTAACTCTGCATCAATAACCTCAGCAATTTCGGGATCAACAACCTTCAAATCATCCATTAAGCTCATTACTGACTCCTCCTCAAATACGGTAGGTATTATTTATTTTCCAACGCCATCATTTTTTCAATGCGGCGAATATGGCGCTCCCCATGGGAAAAATCTGTGGTAACCCATGCTCTCACGATTTCCCCGGCAGGGCCAAAACCGGTAACCCGGCCTCCCATGGCCAACACATTGGCATCATTATGTTCCCTGGACATGCGGGCAGAAAAAACATCTCCGCAAAGAGCCGCCCGAATACCCTTTATTTTATTGGCTGCAATAGAAATGCCGATACCAGTTCCGCAAAGGACGATACCTCTGTCAGCCTCACCCTTGGTGATTTTTCCACATACCTTTTCAGCAATATCAGGATAATCCACAGACTCGGCATTAAAGGTACCCACATCCTCAGTCTCAATGTCCTTAAACTCTTCCAAGACCTTCAGCACCTGAGCCTTAAGCTCTACAGCACCATGGTCACAGCCTACAACGATTTTCATAACTAGCCATACTCCTTCTGGTGATCATATATTTTCACACAAAGTCATTGTAACATAGATTAACGGGAAAAAAATATTTATTTTTCCCCCCTCACACAGTCCATTATTTCTTTTTCCGAAATGGCTCCATGACGGATAATCATTGGCTCGTTACCTGTGCAGTCCACAATGGTGGATTCTATACCCAAATTGCATGGGCCACCGTCCAAAATAAGGGGAATCAGCCCCTTCATATCGTCATATACCATCTGAGCCGAGGTTGGACTTGGATGGGAGGAAATGTTGGCACTGGGTACCGCCAAAGGCACTCCCGCCTCCCTAAGCACAGCCAAGGCAATTTCATTATCCGGAATCCTGATACCCACAGTGGACTTACCGCCAGTTACCCGCTTGGGAATATTGCTTTTTCTAGGAAGCACAACGGTAATTGGCCCGGGGCAGAATCTCTCAAAGAGCTTCAAAGCCATATCGGGAACCCTTGCTGCAATATCCTGCACCATAGCCACATCAGCCACTTGAAGGGAAAAAGCCTTATAATATGGCCTTTCCTTGGCATCGTAAAGGCTCTTAACAGCCACTTCATCCAAGCCATTGGCAGCCAGTCCATATACTGTTTCTGTAGGAATGGCCACCAGCTGACCATTTCTCAGCATCTTTCCAGCTTCCCTTATGGAATCCATGTCCTGCTGAACATTATTTATAGAAATTATTTTTGTTTCCATAAAATCACTACCCTGTCAATGCCCGCCAAATCCTTAATTATTTCACAACGGCCCCAGCCATGCTCCCGTCCCAAAGACTCCAATGCTTTCGCCTGATTAATACCAATTTCCAGGGCCAAAAATCCATCATCATCAATCATGGTCCCGGCCTCAGCCACTAGACAGCGATAATAATCCAGTCCGTCAGGACCTGCCACCAGGGCCGAAATTGGCTCATAATCCTTCACATCAGGTTCTAAACCAACAATATCTCCCTCCGGGATATATGGAGGATTTGATACAATGGCCGTAAATTTTCTGTCCTTGATTGGCTCCAGCATATCCCCCTGGAAAAATTCTATTCTGTCAGACAGCCCAAGAATTTCTGCATTTTCCTTGGCCACCTCTATGGCCTCAGGAGAAATATCCACCGTCACAGCGTTAAGCTCAGGCAAGTAATTTAACAGGGACAAACAAATAGCACCGGAACCGGTGCCAATATCCGCAATGGTCCCCAGGCCCTCCTGACCGGTTTTCAGCCGTGAAATAACTGCTTCTACCAATATTTCTGTATCAGGACGGGGAATTAAGGTAGTTTCATTCACTTTGAAATCCAATCCCATAAACTCCTTGTGGCCTACGATATGAGCCACCGGTTTATGCTGAACCCTTTCCTTAATACATACCTTATATTGAGCCAGTTCTTCCTTGGTAAGAGGCTGGTCAAAATGAACATAGAGATATATCCGTTCCTTATTTAAAACATGACAAAGAAGAACCTCACCATCAAGGCGTGGGCTATCCAACCCGGCCTTGGTGAAATATTCCTCCGTCCATTTTAACAATTTTCCTATTGTCCAAACTTCTCCAGCCATATTATCTCCAACACTTATAAATTACCTTAATCAACCTGCTTCATACGCTCAGCCTGATCTGCAGTAATAAGACCATTTAAAATTTCATCCAGCTGACCGTCCATAACTGCATCCAGCTTGTGCAATGTGAGACCAATACGATGATCAGTTACCCGGCCCTGAGGGAAATTATAGGTTCTGATACGCTCGCTTCTGTCACCGGATCCCACCTGACTTTTTCTGTCAGCAGCAATTGTATCTGCCTGCTCCTGCTGGGCCTGTTCCAAAACTCTGGCCCGTAAAACGCGCATGGCCTTTTCCTTATTCTTTAACTGGGACTTTTCATCCTGGCACTGTACCACAATCCCCGTTGGCAAATGGGTAATGCGAATGGCGGACTCTGTCTTGTTTACATACTGGCCACCGGCACCACCTGCCCTGTAGGTATCAATTCGCAAATCCTCATTGCGAATATCCACATCCACCTCATCAGCCTCCGGAAGTACTGCCACCGTTACGGCAGAGGTATGAATACGGCCCCCGGACTCGGTAACTGGCACACGCTGTACGCGATGGGTACCGCTTTCATATTTCAGCTTACTATAGGCACCATAGCCCTCAACAGCGAAGGAAACTTCCTTGAAACCACCAATTTCCGTAGCATTGGCATCCATAATATTAATCTTCCAGCCCTGGCTTTCAGCATAGCGGGAATACATGCGGAACAAATCTCCTGCAAAGAGAGCTGCTTCCTCGCCGCCTACGCCACCACGGATTTCCACAATAACATTTTTGTCATCATTAGGGTCCTTTGGCAAAAGCATAATAGGCAGTTCCTGATCCAGCTCTTCCTTACGCTTTCTGAAATCTGCCAGCTCATCCTCCACCATGTGACGGAATTCATCATCGTCAATGCCCTCATTGAGCATTTCCTTATTATCCTCAATACCCTGGCACACGGTCTTATATTCTCTGTATGCTTCAATAATAGGCTGCATAGAGGAATGCTCCCGATTATAACGCTGCCACTTATTCATATCCTCCAACACAGAAGGATCACTAATAAGGGATTCCAGCTCCAGAAACTTATTTTCCACCGCCTGCAATTTATCAAGTATATTCATGTATATTTTCCTTCTCTAAATCCTACTCACTGTATATAACTGGCAGTACCTTCCGGAATCTTATCCTCCGGCAGCACAGCCTTGGCGGACTCAATTGCCACCTCTATCATATCGTCATCCGGTTCCCGTGTGGTCATGTACTGAAGCCACAGCCCCGGCTTAATTGCCCATCCCAGAACACAGTTGTCGGAATTGGCGGACAGCTTGATTATCTCATAGGAAATTCCCGCTACCACTGGCAAAAGTATTACCCGGCTTAAAATTCTCAGCCACAAATCCGGCCAACCCAAAAAGGCAAAAACAAAAATACTTACCAGCATAACTATAAGCAAAAATGATGTGCCGCAACGCTTATGAAGTCTGGTATGCTTCTTTACATTTTCCACTGTCAGTGCTTCACCAGCCTCAAAGCAGGCAATGGTTTTATGCTCCGCCCCATGATACTGAAAAACCCGTTGGATATCCTTCATCAACGAAATAGCCCCAATATAGCCAACAAAAATCAAAAGGCGCAGGGCACCTTCCATGAGGTTCAAAAATACAGGGTCCTCAGTGATAAAATGAAACAGCTTAGCCGCCCCGGTGGGAATGGCCACAAACAGTACTGCTGCCAGCACAAAAGCAAATACTATGGTGCCGGCCAACTCCTTGTCGGTAAGCTGTTCGTCTTCCTCCCCTGCCATCTGGGCAGAGTAGGACAAGGAACGAAGGCCCATGACCAAGGATTCCCCCAGGGAAACACAACCACGCAGCATTGGCTTCTTCAATATTGGAAACCTTTCGCTGATGGAATTCACCGGTTTAACTTCCAATTCTATTTTTTTATCCGGAGTGCGGACGGCAGTGGCCACCTTTTCAGGCCCCCGCATCATAACGCCCTCAATAACGGCCTGACCACCGATACTCAGTTTTTTCTCACTCATATATTAAATCCTCATCTATCTATTTAACTCCTGTAACTAACAGGAGGAGCATTTTCAAAAATAATTCTACATATACAAATGAGCAGAGCATTTCTGCCCTGCTCATTAATGATTGAGTTATTACTTTGCGTAACGCTTGTTGAACTTCTCAATACGACCACCAGCTGCAATATCGCGCTGACGACCAGTGAAGAAAGGATGGCACTTAGAGCAAACATCAACTCTCAGCTCAGTCTTGGTGGAGCCGGTAGTGAAGGTGTTGCCGCAACCGCAAATAACCTTTGCTTCATGGAATTCTGGATGAATACCTACCTTCATTCTATACACCTCGCTTTTCCCCATAATTGGGAGAATTACAAGTCCTCTCTGCGAAGACTTGGTCCGACGATGCTTCCCAAATAGGGGCAAAGCCGAAAAAATCAACTTTTTAGACGCACTGCGCCTAACTTGTGATATTATAACACACCGACTATACCCATGCAACATTTTCCAAAGAAAAATTTCTTGAAAAAAAATTGCTTTTCTACCATAATATGTAGGAGACTTTATGAGGAAAAGATAACATTGATATAGAAAGGTAAAAGGTAAACATTTTATGAACAGCAATGACCCTACAGTTACCTGCAGCTTCTGCAAGCGAAAGGTAGTGGCGAAAACCCAGTACGATGTGCCAATCTATGACCCCCGTTCCGGTTTTTCCCTCTGTGCCAACTGCATAAAGGATATATATCATCTTATTGAAGACCATAAAGAGGTGGAAGAAGCCCAGCAACATATTGAGACCGAAAAGGCTATCAACGATGAGCTGAACCGCATTAAGCCTCACATGGTAAAGGAATATCTCGACCAGTTCATCATCAATCAGGATCAGGCCAAGAAGGTGCTTTCCGTAGCCATTTACAACCATTACAAGCGTATGAAATACGGCTTCCAGCACCCAGAGGATGATGGGGACGAGATTGAGAAGTCCAATGTTATTATTCTTGGACCTTCCGGCTGTGGTAAAACCGCACTTCTTTCCCATCTCTCCAGAATGCTGGACATTCCATTTGCCGTAACAGATGCCTCCAGTCTTACTGAAGCAGGCTTTGTAGGTGCTGATGTGGAAGTGGCTGTGCGTAACCTTTACTACGCCGCCGACAAGGATATCAGCCGTTGCGAGCATGGTATTATCTATCTTGATGAATTTGACAAAATTGCCAGAAAATCAGGTGAAAATAATACAATTACCGCTGATCCTGGACATGAAGGGGTACAGCAGGCTTTGCTAAAAATGCTTGAGGGCAATGTGGTTGAATTTACCGCCAGAGGACAGCGTAAGCATCCTGAGGCTCCCACCATCAAGGTTGACACCAAGAATATTCTCTTTATTGTGGGCGGTGCCTTCGTGGGCATTGATAAGATCATCGCCAAACGCCTCAGAAAAAATGACGCCAACATGGGCTTCGGTTCCAAAATTGAGGGCAAGAATGACAAGCCAAAATTTGATGAACTGATTCATCAGACCACCCCTGAGGATTTGATGAAATTCGGTATTATTCCGGAGATTATCGGCCGTCTGCCTATCATCTGCACCTTGGAAAATCTTGATGAGGATGCCCTTTTGAGAATCCTCACCGAGCCTAAAAATGCTCCAGTAAAGCAATACCAGAAGCTGATGGAAATGGATAATGTACAGCTGGAATTTGACGAGGAGGCTCTCAGAGCTGTGGCCAAGAAGGCTATTGAAAGAAAAACCGGTGCCCGTTCCCTAAAGGGAATCATTGAAGACACCATGCTGGATGTAATGTTTGATATTCCACGCTCCGATGATACCCGCAAGGTAACCATCACTGCAGACTGCATCAACAACGGTGCAGAGCCTACAATAGAAAAAATCTGATAATAACCCAAAAAAAGAAGTTCAACTCTCACCTGACATCAGGGGAAACTGTTGAACTTCTTTTTGTTTTATTTCTTTTTAATTTCTAATCCGTCGGGACAATTCTCCCCGCAGAGCCTTTTCAATACATCTGTACAGATCGTCCACATTAATAGGCTTTGTAAGATGGGCATTCATGCCAGCCTCAAAGGACTGGCGGATATCCTCATCCCGGGCATTGGCAGTAAGGGCCAGTATGGGCACCTTCTTGCTGTCAGACTTCCCTGAGGTCCTTATCTTCTGGGTAGCTGTAAGACCATCCATATAAGGCATTCTTACATCCATCAGTATTAAATCATAGGTTCCTGGTGCATTGGACATGTACTGGGCCAAGGCCTCCTGACCATTTTCAGCTACATCTACATCCATGCCTCTTGCTACCAGAAGCTGCTTGCAGATTTCCAGATTAATCTCATTATCCTCCGCCAACAGTACTCTGCAGCCACGACAAATATCTTCTTCATCATCCTTTGGCTGATAGGTAGAGGTGGCCACATCCAGATCCACATTTATCCTAAAGGTAGAGCCTACATCCTTGGTGCTGTCAAAATCAATTATGCCGCCCATTTTCTTGATTATATGGTTACAAATGGCCAGCCCAAGGCCGGAACCACCATAAATATTATCCGCGGATTCCTGGGAAAAAGCCTCAAACACCCTTGGCTTAAAGCTGTCCTCAATACCTATGCCAGTATCCTTTATGGAAATCTCCAAGGACTGTCTGCCATACTTTTCGGCCAAACATTTAATAGTCAATGTCACTGTACCGAAGCGCTTGGTAAATTTAATGGCGTTATTAAGGAGATTTTTAAGCACCTGACGCATTCTGTCAGCATCAAAACGGAAACACTTGGCCACATTAGGGTCCACTTCCAGCTGGAAACTTATTTTCTTTGCATAGGCATCAGCTTTGGCCTTTCCTGCCACAGTTTCAATAAATGGCTGGAACAGCACCACATCATTGTTAAGCTGAATATCATTATTTTCCACATGGGAAAGAGATAGTACATTCTCTATCATATCCAGCACAACCTTGGATGAAGCCTCTATTTTGTCCAGGCAATAATTCACATAATCCTTTTGTTCGGAGCGTCCCTTGCCCAGCTCAGTCATGCTGACAATAGTATTCAGTGGTGTCCTTATTTCCCGGCTCATCTGGAAAAGCAATTGGGATTTCGCCTTGCTGATACTCTCCGCGTGTTTAAGAGCACCACGCATGGCATCCTGCATCTGACGGTTCTCAGTAGTAATTTCCGTAATATCCGTCTGTACTGCAATCAATACTGCCTTTTCCCGCTTATCGAGATAGCGAAGGGTAAGTTTTTTATAATGAAGAGCCCTGCCATTTTCATGGAATAACTTGAAGGTGCCGGTGAATTCACCAAACATGTTTACAGTTTCCACGATATTGGCAAGCCGCAGCATTTTATGGCAAATACTCTTGTCTTCATCCAGCATATGCTCATTAATGAGGCGACCTATGGCTTCATCATAGTCGAAAAACAGATTATCCCCCTCATTGAAGAAGGTACCATTATGCCTCAATATCCGTATTTTGCCGGATTTAACATCAATGTAACCGATAAAATCTGCATTATCATGGATAGCCCGCTCAATAACTGTACGCTCCATATCCGTTCCGGCCAATCCACTATTTGTTTCTTTGTCTTTTACATTGTCTTCGCTCATATAATCATTCCCGTCCTATTTAAAATTGCTCTCACAAACAGTTTTAAAACTATGACTATCCGATATCGCGTATTGCCAGACCAGATTCCTGCAAAAATGCAGCCAGTCTGCTGACACCATCCATTATATCCCTGTAGTGCTCAGGGGTTAAGGACTGGGGGCCATCAGAAAGGGCCTTTGCCGGATCAGGGTGCATTTCCATCATCAGGCCATCAGCTCCTGCCGCCACAGCAGCAAAAGCCATTGGCTTCACCATGCGCCACTTTCCGGTTCCATGGCTGGGATCTACAATAATAGGCAAATGGGACAAATGCTTAACTGCCGCCACAGCACTCAAATCCAGAGTATTGCGGGTATATTCTTCGTAGCTTCTGATACCCCGCTCGCACAAAATAATCTGTTCATTGCCTTCACTCATGATATATTCAGCGGCATTAAGCCACTCATCTATGGTAGCTGATATACCACGCTTCAAGAGAACAGGCTTATTTTGGCGCCCCACTTCCTTGAGAAGCCGGAAATTCTGCATATTTCTTGCACCAATCTGCAGTACATCCACATACTCGGCAACCTTGTTCACATTTTCAACTTCGGTTACCTCTGAAACTACTTTCAGGCCTGTGCGCTCACCAGCCTCTGCCAAATATTTCAGTCCCAGCTCCTCCAAGCCCTGGAAGGAATAAGGTGAGGTTCTTGGCTTATATGCGCCACCTCTTAGGAACTGGGCTCCCCCCGACTTGACAATATCGGCCGCCTGCAATATCTGCTCCTTGGATTCCACCGCACAAGGACCAGCTATAGCCACCAAATTGCCATCACCGATTTTAATACCGCCTATATCAATCACCGTAGGCTGGGGATGATACTCACGGCTAACCAACTTGTAACTCTTAGAAATACTCACTGCTTTTTCTACACCTTCAAGTGATTCCACATTAAGACAGCACATCTTTTCACGATCACCTATAACGCCTATAATCGTCTGAAACTCTCCCTCCATAACCTTGCCGGAGAGACCGTTGTATTCAATTGCCTTTATAACTTCCTGAATGCTGCTCTCATCAGCACCAGCCCGCATAATAATAACCATCAAATACCCCTTAAAAATGACTCTTTCCTTATATTATATCACCCATTAGCCTTGTTATCAGCATAAATAACGGGAAAACGCCCCGGATTTTTCAGCCACACACTCTTACGACGGATTCCGTGCATAGCCGCATCAAGATTAACTAATCGTTTGGGCACATCCACATCAAAGAAGAAAATGTACTCCCCCAGCCCCGTTCTTGCAGGACGGGATTCAATCCGGGTCATATTTACATCCCTGGTGGCCATTTCCAAAAGAACCTCGCAAAGGCGTCCCGCGTCCTTACCATCAATCTGACAGATAATAAGGGTCTTTTCCTCGGGAAGCTCCGCGTTATAATCCCTACGGGCAAGCTGGTAAAAACGGGTGGAATTATTGTGCTGATCCTCAATATTGTGGGCAAGGGCCACGAGACCATTCATCTCTCCTGCCCTTTCGGTGCATATAGCCGCCCAACCGCTGCCCTCTGGCATTTCTCCCACCTGGGTAGCAGCTGCAGCAGAGCTTACCACCGCATCCTGCTCTGCATCCGGATAATTATTCATCAGATATTCCCTGCACTGAGCCAGGGGCTGAGCATGGGACAGAATTTTAATGATTTTGGCATTCTTATCCTTTGCCATGAGATGATTATGAACACCCCAAATCAGCTCCCGAACAACCTTCAGCCCATCACTGTTGGCCAGGGTATCAAGGGTGATATTAATGGACCCTTCTATAGAATTTTCTACCGGCACCAGGCAGGTGTCCACAGCTCCCGTTTCCACAGCATGAATAGCCGCATATATATTGGCAAGGGGCACTAATTCACACTTTTCCTCAAGCTGATCGTTCAAATACAACGCCGCTGCCTCACTGTGAGTTCCCACCGGTCCCAAATATCCTAAAGTTTCCACCAATAAACCACCCATCTCTGACTAAAACAAATACACAAAAACACTGTAACAATGTAAACCTATTATATATTTTATAGCAAAAATTCGCAATAATGTTACAACTATAAGCTTCAGATATTGACATATGTTTTTTATATTGCTATAGTGAGCTATAATATTTTGTTATAGATAGTATTTTATTTTTGTATATTACTAAAAATGTTTGATAAATTTATTAAATATTGCCAAAATTCTGATATAATCTAGTTAAGAGTGCATCGTTAGATTTTTTCTAAAGGATTGCCATGTGTATTATGTATGAGTAATTGGAGGGGAGAAAATGAATTCCGAAATTACTATCAAGCTACCGCGGTGCAAAGGATGTGGTATTTGCGTGGCTTTTTGCCCGAAGCAGGTTCTTGCCGTGGACGAGCTGGGAAAGGTAATGGTAGTTAATGCCGATGCCTGCATTGCCTGTGGTCAGTGCGAACTTCGTTGTCCAGATTATGCAATTTTTGTAGATAGGAAGGTGAAGGCATGAGTAAAGCGAGATTGATGCAAGGTAATGAGGCCTGCGTAGAGGGCGCGTTAGCGGCAGGTGTACGCTTCTTTGGCGGTTACCCTATTACGCCTTCTACAGAGGTTGCAGAAGGCATGGCAAAGCTGTTGCCAACTGTTGGCGGCAAGTTTGTTCAGATGGAGGATGAAATTGCCAGTATGGGTGTTGTTTTAGGTGCATCCCTGGCAGGAAAGAAAGCTGTTACTGCTTCCTCCGGCCCTGGTATTTCCCTGAAGCAGGAGCTTATCGGCTATGCTGCTGCTGCTGAAATTCCAGTTGTTATTGTAAATGTTCAGCGTGTGGGTCCATCCACCGGTCAGCCTACTGCCCCTTCCCAGGGTGATGTTATGCAGGCCCGCTGGGGTACCCATGGTGATCATCCAATGATTGCCCTGTCACCTTGGAGTGTTCGTGAGGCATTTGATACTGCCGTTATGGCCGTTAATTATTCCGAGCGTTTCCGTACTCCTGTTATTCTCCTGATGGATGAAATCGTTGGCCACTTACGGGAAAAGGTGGAACTTCCTGAGGCATCAGCCATCGAAATCTATCCACGGCGAAAGCCTTCCTGCAGCAGATCAGAAGGCTACGAGCCATTTACTCCTGACAAGGATCTGGTTCCTAACACCGCAAACTTCGGTGAAGGCTATCACATTCATGTTACCGGCCTAATCCATGATGATACCGGCTTCCCTATTGGCAGTCCTAAGATTACCCGTGAGGTAACCAAGCGTCTCCATGAAAAGATTGAAATCGCCCGTGATGAAATCACTCATGTGGAGGAATACTTCATGGACGATGCAGAATATGCTGTAGTTGCCTTCGGCGGTACTGCCCGTACTGCTTATGAAGCTGTTGCCAATGCCCGGAAGAAAGGCATCAAGGTAGGTATGGTACGCCTTATTACCATCTGGCCATTCGCTGACAAGGCTATCAAGAAGATAGCTGAGAAGGTTAAGGGGATACTTGTAACTGAGCTGAACTATGGTCAGCTGGTAGGCGAGGTTGAACGGGTTGTAGCCGGCAAGTGCCCTGTAGAGCTCTGTGCAAAATACGACATGACTATCTTTGAACCAGCTGAGATTGAAGCTGGCATTGACGAGCTTGTAGCAGGAGGTAAGGCATAATGGAAAGATCTTTTGAAAAATATTTTCGTCAGAATCGCCTGCCACACCTCTGGTGTCCAGGCTGTGGTAATGGTATTGTTATGAAAGCTATTGTTCAGGCCATTGAAAAGAAAGGTCTGGACCAGGATAAAACAGTGATAGTTTCCGGTATCGGCTGCTCCTCCAGAGCTTCCGGCTATATGGATTTCGATACTCTCCATACAGCTCATGGCCGTGCTATTCCTTTTGCCACTGGTATTAAGCTGGCTAATCCAGAGCTTAATGTTATCGTTATTACTGGTGATGGTGACTGTACCGCCATCGGCGGCAACCACTTCATTCACGGCTGCCGTCGTAATGTGGACCTTACTGTGGTTCTCTTTAACAACAGTATCTATGGTATGACCGGTGGTCAGGCTTCCCCTATGACTCCTACCCACAAGAAAGCCACCACAGCTCCTTATGGTGCCATTGACAGAAACTTTGATGCCTGCCGTCTGGCTGAGGCTGCTGGTGCTACCTATGTAGCCCGCTCCACGGCCTTCCATGTGCAGCATCTTACTGACATGATTGCCGGCGGTATTGACAACAAGGGCTTCTCCTTTGTTGAGGCCATCTGCCAGTGCCCAACTTCCTTCGGTCGCAAGAACAAGATGGCTGACCCTGCCAAGATGATGATGTGGATGCGTGACAATGCTGTTATGAAGGCAGCCTGGGACAAGCTGCCAGATGATAAGAAGACTGAGGAAAAATTCCCTATTGGCCTCTTCTACAACGAAAGCGAAACAGATTATGCAACTGCATACAACGAGGTTATTCAGATTGCAGGAGGTGCTGATAAATGAGAAAACAGCTTAGATTATCTGGCTCCGGTGGCCAGGGTGTAATAACCGCTGCTATTATTTTTGCTGAAGCTGCCGTAGCAGAGGGCAAGGAGGCTGTTCAGTCCCAGTCCTATGGCCCTGAGGCCCGCGGCGGTGCTTCCAAGTCCGAGGTTATTATTGATGACCAGCCTATCTATCATCCTCATGTTGAGGTTCCGGATTTGGTACTGGCCATGACCCAGAAGGCTGCAGACAAATATTATGCCGACCTTAATCCTGAGGGCGTTCTGGTACTGGATACTGATTTAGTGCCTGAACCTCCTAAGTTTAAGAATATCATCCGCATTCCTATTACCAAGCTGGCAGTTGAGGAAATCGGAAAATCCCTCTTTGCCAACATTGTAGCCCTGGGTGCTTTGGTTCGCATTACCGGCATTGTGGATTTTGAATCCATCAAAAAGGCCGTTGCCAACCGTGTACCACCTCATACTGTAGAGCAGAATATGAAGGCTCTCCAGGTGGGCTGGGATGCTGTTCCTGAAAAATAAGCAGTAATTAAAAATCCTTCGGCAATTAATTTGCCGAAGGATTTTTTTAGTCTTTTGGTTTCAAGGTACCATTTTGATAAGCCGTCAGGAGATTGTAAAGATCTGTAATTTCCTCCTGAATAACCTTACCCTCATCTGTATCTCCCACGCTGGTGTTTTTGGACTGCAATTCCAATGTCTCGGATACAGACTCAATATCTTTGTTGTTCTTCAGAGCTTCCTTTACATCTGCCACCGTCTGGTGCTCCAGCAACCTCAGACCACGGGAGTTGGATATAAGGGTATAGCCGGAAATACCGGTTTTATTGTGATACGCACGACAGAAGCCGCCATCAATAACGATAGCCTTACCGTTGGCCTTTACTGGAGTCTCACCCTTCTTAACCTTTACAGGAACATGTCCGTTGATAATATGGCCCTCCTCAGGATCAAGACCAAATTCCTCCAGTATCTTCTCGCATACCTCTTCCTTGTTTATCAGCTTATAATATGGATCTGCCGGCTCCTTCCAGGTGGACTCATCTACCAGGAACATACGCTCAAAGGTGCGGAACTCACGACCACTGATTGGAGAAAGGAGACCGCTCCACAGGAACCACATGAAATCCAAAGCCCTCTGATCCTTGCCGGACTGGGCTTTTCTGGCCAGCTGATCTACAAAGTCCAGATATGCGCGGCCCTTGTATTTCTTGCCGTCAAAGGTAATTTCCTTAAAGGAACCGTCATTATTAAGAGGCACACAGCCATGGAACAGAAGATTACCATTAAAACATGTATAAACACTGCCATGCTTATAAAGATAGTCCACATGACGGCGCAAAGGCTCACTTTCAATGAAGAAGGACTTTAAATGATCCATAATGGCCGCTTCTTCCTTGGTAAGCTCATAAGGATTCTTAGGATCAATTGTTGGGAAGTAGGCAGAGGATAACTCATATTTCTTCCCGTCCTTTTTAAAGCAGGAGGTCTTATAATCCACATGTTCCAGCAGCAAACGGCTATCCATATGGAAATCCGGATTACGCTTAATAAGCTGGCCCTCCAGCTTAAACATAATCATGGACATGGCCTTTTCAGAGGCCTTTAACGGACTTTCATCTGGATAAATCCTATGGGCAAAGAGGGACAGCGGGCGAAGACTAATGGCATAGCCTTTCTCCAGCACATCCGTATTATTGTATCTAAGGCTATTTCTTACTACACCGGCAATGCAAACATCACTGCCGCAGGCTGCACCCATCCACATAACATCGTGGTTGCCCCACTGAATATCAATGGAAGGATAATTCATCACCATTTCCATAATGGCATCCGGACGATTTCCTCTGTCGAAGAAATCTCCCACAATATGCATATGGTCAACTGCCAGGCGCTTTATCAAAATAGTAAGGGCTATAATAAAATCTGATGCCCCATCCACTTGGACAATCATATTCAAAAGCCGCTTATGATAAATGAATTGGGCATGGTCAGCCTCAGGATGAGTATTCAGAAGTTCCATGATAACACTGCGGTAACGCTTCGGCACAAAGCTGTTCACCTTGTCCAAAGGATACTTGTAGCTCATGAGCTTTACCACTTCAAGGAGTCTGGCCAGACTCTCCCGATACCACTCAGGATTGTTGCGGCGCTTATCCTTCATCTGCTCAATCTTTTCCTTTGGATAATATATAAGGGTGCAAAACTCAGCCTTTTCCTCATCGGTCAGACGGGCCCCAAATACATAATCCACCTTCTCCTTAATAACGCCGGAACAGTTGTTGAAAATGTGATAAAAGAGCTCATACTCCCCGTGCAAGTCACTTAAAAAGTGCTCAACTCCCTTTGGCAAGCTAAGACTTGCCTGAAGATGAATCAGATTAGAATAAACTGATTCCTTGGTAGGATACTTCTCTGCCAGCAGCCTTAAATATCTTTGCTTCTGCTTTTGCAAATTCGTGATTGGTGCTTTCATCAGTAAAGTGCCTTTCTTTTTTTACATCTAAAACTAAGGGAAAAACAACCCCTTTTCCTTAACTCCTATTGTACTAAAAAAAGGGACCGTTTTGCCAGTCCCTTTTCATGTTTTAAATTATTGCAGCAAATTCAGGAACCATGATGAGTTGCTCATGGACTGAGCCAACATGGCCTGTGCTGCCTGCATCTGAATATTGTAGCTGGTATACTGTGTAATGGCCTTGGCCATATCAGCTCCAATAATGGTGGTCATGGAATCCGTTACATTGGTCTGCTGGGTAACCAGATTGTTATGAGTATAATCCAGTCTTGACTGCATAGCACCCACACTGGTCTGCTGGTCAAGAATGCGATTAATAGCATTGTCAATAACATTGATAGCCGCATTGGCATCCTCCTGGGTACCTACACTGAGGTAAGAACCATCAGAGCCCTGAAGTCCTAATGCCCGTGCGCTGGCGTCACCCAATGCCATGTGCATATTCTGGGTGGACTCAGAACCAGTATGAAGAACCAAGGAGTTATCCCCTCTGGTATCTGCTGCACCAATAGTTTCAGTGAAATCATCAAGGGCAGTATTAACAGACTTTTTCACATTACCCTCAGCATCTGTAACAGAAACAGTAAATCCCGCAATGGAACCTTCAGTACCTGCCTGAGCTGCCTTGACAGTAACGGCATTCTGGTCGTCCACTGTATGGACTTCCTTGCCACTGGAATCAGTACCAATCACAGAGGTGGCGGTAGCCATAGCTGAGGTATCAAAAACCTCTCCGGCACCAGCTTCATTAGCCTTCTTGAAAATATCCTCCAAAGTGTAATCCCCGGCAGTAAAGGAGGTGGAATAGGTCTTGCCATCCTTTACAAAGGAAACATTTACAGTGTCTGTGGCATCAATGTTCAGGCTGTCACCCTGACGACGGGTAAGGTCAGTGAGCTTGGTAGCCCCAGTGGTATCCAGCCCTAAACTGCTGTTGGTAAAAGCCTGATTTGTTTCCAGGGTAGCCGACTTATTTGAACCATTGAGCAAATACTTGCCGTTATAGGTTACCAAAGCATTGTCATTAATCTGATCAATATACTGATTAAACTCTTTCTGAATAGTGGCTCTGTCGCTGTCCTTTGCCGTGGAATTTGCAGCCGCAATAGCCTTTTCCTTTAAGGTGGTCAAAATCTCCACAGTATTGTCCATGGCACCGCTGGCCACATTTAACATACTGTTGCCGGTCTGGACATTGGATGTTGCCTGCCCCAAGGCCCCGATTTTCACATCCATGCGCTTGCCAATAGCCCAGTACGAAGCATCATCCTTGGCAGAATTGATCTTATTGCCTGTAGCAACCTGATTGGCACTCTTAACGGCCTTGCTATAATTCATATTCAATGTGTTAAGGAGTGCAAGCTGCTGTGCATATGAACCGATGGTAGCCATATATATTACCTCCTTGCTTTCCCTGAAGTATCATCCGTGATACTATATGACATTATAATCCTTGTATAATTTTATCGACATATACTGTAGAAATATTAAATAAAATTTCAGATTTTTTGTACGGGAATATTTTTCTTTTTTGAAGAAAAATTTGAACAAATGCGTTATAATAGTACGAGTGAGATTTAACCTCAAGGGAGGATTTATTTATAATGAGACAAATCGACTGGCAGGATATGCTTGCCCAAGGTCGTAGACGAACCAGAATTCAGCGGATTGTTGGCCTTATCGTAACAGCTGCAATTCTTGGATATGTATTTTGGTATTTCTTTTATGCCTCAACACCTGAATATACATTAAATCAATTGCAGCAGGCCTTTAAAACAAAGGACCAGGCTGCCATAGAAAAATATTGTGACATGGAAAGCATTACCGGCAGGGCATACGATGACCTGACCAGGGATATGTTTGCCCATGACAGTCACCTCACCACTGAAACCAAGGTGATGTTTGAAACCTTCTATATGAAAATAAAGCCCCAAGTGGTCAGTGAGACCAATTCCCTGATTTTGGACTTTATCCCCACCGGAAAATGGGACGTACCAAGCGGAAATAACATTTTAAAGGGACGACAACTGGGTATAGATTATGAATATCTGGTGGAACGCTCCCAGCTTCGCAACACAGAGTTTGTGAAAATAGACAGTGTCAGAAAATCCGGCCCCAATGAGGCCATTGCAAAAATTGCCGTTAAGGATACCTACACCGGTACCCTATTTACCCTTAATGTTTTAATGACAAAACGGGATGGTAACTGGAAGGTTTGCGAAATTAAAAACTATCGTGACTACCTTGATTTCCTCAGCCCTATTCAGGAAAAGGGACTGAACAAGTACATGGATGCCACAGCTGATGTTATCGAAAAATATGATGATATTTTAGACAGCCAGCAAACCCGCTTCAAGAAATTGGACAAATCCTCTGATGGTATTTTGACTGCCAGCATGAGAACAAAACTGGTTTCCTACATCCGTTCAGATATTATTCCGGCTCTGGAAAAGCGTCAGCAGGAACTTGATAATATACCTGTTAATGACGGTGGCCAGTATCTGGCAGCCCAAAGAAAAGAATCTACTAAACTTACAGTGGAATCATGGAGACACTTTATTGAAGCTTTGGAATCAGATTCACCTGATGAGTTCAACATTGCCAAATCCTACCAAAAGGATGCCATGGATATAGATTACCGCATCGATGATGTAGTGAAGAATACCGCCATAAGCAGCGGCAAGACATCAACAATTCCATAATTTGGGCAAAAAATAACCCGTAGTGAGAACATCACTACGGGTTTTATTATGGAAATTATTTTAAATATCAGGCTTCTTTCTTGGCCTTTTTCCTTTTACTGTACTTATAGTAAGTAACAGCAGCCACCAACACCAGAATTACGCAGAAGGCAATACTGATCTCATGGCCTACCTCCATCATGACCTTCCAGCCTTCTCCCAGCATCATACCTATAAAAAGGATAAGCATGGTCCAAGGAAGAGAGCCTACAAAGGTGTAAAAGATAAACTTCTTAATATCCACATGGGCGAAACCGGCTGGCAGGGAAATAAAGGTACGAACCACAGGAAGCATACGGCTGAAGAATACAGCCTTAACGCCATACTTATCAAACCACTCCTGGGCAATATCCACATGGGATTTCTTCATGAAGAAATATTTGCCATATTTATCTACAAAAGGTCTGCCACCTAAATGTCCCACATAATAAGTGAGAATGGAGCCTACCATACCGCCTATCATACCGGCAACAGTGGCCATAGTAAAAGTCATACGGTCTATATAAATCAGATACCCGGCAAAGCCCAGAATCAGCTCACTGGGAATAGGTATGCAGGCATTCTCCAGTCCCATAAGGACTGCAACTGCAAAATACCCCCACTGGTCAATAAATCCCAGGAACACATCAGCGAATTGTGACATAGAAACATCCTTTCAGTCATAAGCAAAATACAAAAAAAGAGCCCCCAAACCGGACTCGTCTATGCTATATGGTGCCTCAGAGCGGAATCGAACCACTGACACGGGGATTTTCAGTCCCCTGCTCTACCAACTGAGCTACCGAGGCAAAAAAATGGCGACCCGAAGGGGACTTGAACCCCTGACCTCCGCCGTGACAGGGCGGCATTCTAACCAACTAAACTACCGGGCCGTTATTAGTAAAATTAACACGAGATAAACTCGTGGAATTGTTATGGTGGGCGCTAACGGGATCGAACCGCTGACATTCTGCTTGTAAGGCAGACGCTCTCCCAGCTGAGCTAAGCGCCCTTATTACACAGGAATATATCCTGTTCACAACATTAGCTATTATACAGTAAAGGAAAAATGATGTCAAGAAAAAACATGCCCGATAATAAAATATCGGGCATGTAAAAAATCACTTTTATATCCAATTAATCCATAGCAGCCTTAAGTTCCTTAGAGGTATCAACAACCTTTGTAAGGCTTGCATTAATACGCTCTGCTGCACCAGCCTGCTCACGGCCCATAGCCTCAATGGCATTTATGGAAGCAGTAATGTCAGTAACTGCCTTATTCATCTCATTCAAGGTCTTCTTAATGCTCTCAGTAGCATTACGGGACTGTTCTGCCAATTTTCTTACTTCCTCTGCTACAACGGCAAAGCCACGGCCCTGCTCACCGGCACGGGCAGCCTCGATAGAAGCGTTAAGGGAAAGCAAATTGGTTTCCTCAGCGATTTCAGCAATAATACCGAGAGCCTTAATCGTCTCAGCATTCTTTTCAGCCAACAGTTTAGCCTGCTGTACAGACTCCTGACCAACCTCATTAAACTTAGCTGCACTTCTTCCAAGAGAAGTGGTCTCATCAAAAGCAGCATCTGCGTAACTGGCTATATCCTTTACCAAAGTGCTCTGAGCTTCATTATCTATTGCCATATCAATTGTCCTCCCTATACTTATTCAATGATAATTGTGTCTAAGAGATTATATTCGACACATAATTATCTATACCTGCAAAAAGGAAAAAAAGATAAAAAAATTTTGAATTTATCACTAGGCGGGTAGTATAGGATAAGGATTGAAGCGGGGGAAACTTTTTCGCCTGCAAGAACGGAGTCTACGCGCCGCAGGCTCAGCATGGGCATTAGCTTCATATTTGCCTCGATGTATGTGCGGCTCTGCCGCCTACGAATAAGCCAACATTCTCAATACATACTGATTTAGACGCAGTGATGAAGCCGAAAAGTTTTCCCCGTGTGCAATTTATAACTGATATTTCCGAGTAATATGCCACCAGTCTTAACGCCGCGGAACAATCCAGGCAGGCGCCTGTCTTATTCCGGTGAATATGCCACTGGCATATTCACCCCAGGCCGTCCAGTTGTTGACTGGAGACGACCTTATGAAAATAACAAATTACAAAAAAAAAAATGATTGTCAAAAGACAATCATCTTTTTTAACTGGCAACTTCCTATCCTCCCAGGCCGTCTCCAGCCAAGTACTTTCGGCGTTTATGAGCTTAACTACTGTGTTCGGAATGGGAACAGGTGGGACCTCATAGCCATCATCACCAGA
>Ga0129306_1001079_pt1 | contig 34549 bp, 31 predicted proteins | sample P827metagenome_FD_94438 | JGI IMG/M metagenome (GOLD analysis project Ga0129306, IMG submission 94438) | Capybara group fecal microbial communities from Wisconsin, USA - P827 metagenome | ecosystem: Host-associated > Mammals > Digestive system > Large intestine > Fecal | place: USA: Wisconsin...
AAATAAAATTCTTCTTTGAACTGGTTTAAGTCCATCTCTGACATCTGGTATTGCTCTATCAGTAATTATCTCTTTAGCATATCTACCAAATCTTTCTCCCATTATTTCTTCAAGAGCATAATCATGGATCTTTTGTAAAATTTCTTTAGTATTGTCTTTCTTTGCCATATTATCCTCCTATTTTTTTATCTTATAATTATCTTCTAATGAGAATTCTACATTTTCTTCTATCCAAGCTTTTCTTGGTTCAACTTTTTCACCCATTAGAACAGATACTCTCTTCTCAGCCAAAACAGCATCAGTTATATTTACTCTTATTAAAGTTCTTGTTTCTGGATTCATAGTTGTTTCCCATAATTGAGTCGCATCCATTTCACCAAGTCCTTTATATCTTTGTAAATCTGTTAATGTTTTTTCTTTAGTTAATTCTTTTAATTCATCATCAGTATAAACATAATCAAAACCTTTACCATAAGTAGCTTTATATAATGGAGGACATGCGATATATAATCTTCCATCTTCTATTAAAGGTTTCATATATCTATAGAAGAATGTTATTAATAATACTTGAATATGACAACCATCATCATCAGCATCGGTCATTATAATAACTTTATCATAATTACAGTTCTTAAGCTCAAAATCAGCACCTACTCCAGCACCTATTGTATAAATTAATGTATTAATTTCTTGGTTTTTAAATGCTTCATCTAAACTAGCTCTTTCTGTATTTAAAACTTTACCTCTAAGAGGAAGTATAGCTTGATATGTTCTATCTCTTCCTGATTTAGCAGAACCTCCTGCTGAATCTCCTTCGACTATAAATAATTCATCTTTATTAGGATCTTTTCTAGATGCAGGAGCTAACTTATCAGAAATATTCTTTTCTTTCTTAGTACCTTGATTCTTTCTTACATCATCTCTAGCTTTTCTAGCTGCATCCCTAGCCATTTTTCCTTTTAATGCTTTATTAATTATATTAACAGCACTAGAATTATTTTCTTCTAAATAAAACGAAATATTTTCTAAAGATATTTGTTCAACTACAGTCTTAGCAATTGGAGTACCAAGTTTACCCTTAGTTTGTCCTTCAAACTGTAAAAGTGCTTCAGGAACTCTTAACGAAACAACAGCAGTTAAACCTTCCCTAACATCAGAACCTTCAAAATTCTTATCTTTAGCTTTTAAGAATCCATTCTTTCTAGCATAATCATTAAATGCTTTTGTTAATGCACTCTTAAATCCTACTTCATGAGATCCACCATCAACAGTCTTAACATTATTAACAAATGATATTATATTTTCTGTATTATAAGAATCAGTATATTGCATAGCTATTTCTACTTCAATACCATCTTTACTACCTTTAAAATGTAAAACATTATTAATAGGTGTCTTATCTTCATCTAAATATTCAACAAACGACTTAATACCATTATCATAATGGAATTTTTCTCTTCTATCATTTTTTTCATCTATAACTTCAACAGTTAATCCTTTAAGAAGGAATGCAGATTCTTGCATTCTTTCTGTAATAGTACTATACGAAAAATCAGTTGTACTAAACACTTCTGGATCTGGTTTAAATGTAACCATAGTACCAGTCTTATTAGTCTTACCTACTTCTTTTAATGGACTAGCTACTTTTCCACCATCTTTAAAACTAATAGTATACTCTTTACCATCTCTTCTAGAATTAACAGTCATAGAACTAGATAATGCATTAACAACAGATGCACCTACACCATGTAATCCACCTGATACTTTATAATTTCCTTCTTCAAACTTTCCACCAGCATGTAATACAGTATATATAACTTCAACTGTACTTTTACCAGATTCATGTTTACCAACAGGAACACCTCTACCATTATCAGCTATACTAACAGAACCATCTTTATTAAGAGAAATAATTATAGTATCACCATAACCATTCATAACTTCATCTATAGAATTATCTACTATTTCCCAAACTAAATGATGAAGTCCTCTTTTATCTGTAGAACCAATATACATACCTGGTCTTTTTCTAACAGCCTCAAGACCCTCTAAAATTTTTATCGAATGTTCATCATACTTTGATGCCATAATTTCACTCCCTCTAGTCTCAAACATAACAAATTATAACAAAAAAACAATTAATTTACAAGCAAACAATGTAAATATACACACTCAAAAAGAGAAAAATCAATTAATTGTTTTTCCCTTTTATATTCTTTTACTCTATAATAGATTTTATCAAATAAATAATCATTTATCAAGAATTCCTATTTATCTTTATAACCAACTTCACTCTTAATAGTCTTAATATACTTCTTTCTCATATCACTATTAATACTACTTGCGATAATAATTGGTTCTTCACTTAAAGGAATATTTGAAGTATCTACTATTAATAAATTACTAACACTAGATTCTAATAATCCATGTATTGCTTCTAAACATTCATTATATTCAATTATATTCTCTTCATTTAAGAAGTTTCTCTTTTCTAGCGCTAAATTTAATCCATAATCTCTTTTTAAAGATGTAATTGGATCTGCAGTTGTAACTACAAGAGTATCTATTAAATCTCTTGATAATAAGGAATAATTATCTCTTAATATTGTATATTCATCTTCAGGTATTTCCCCTCTTTTTAATAACCTATAATTCCATATTTGTCTATCATTAATAGATCTATCTATAAATAACAAATCACTTACTTTATGAGATTCATTAATAAGCTCTAAAGCTACATTATCTATAATAATCTTATTTCTATCTTTAAGAGATAAATCTTCTAACTCTCTTTTATATAATTCTTTATATCTCTTAGAAGTAGTATATTCATCGATAAAACTAGTAACAAAACCACCTTTTTTATAATAATCTAAAAGAACATGTATTGAAGATGTTTTACCAGTTCTAGGTGTTCCAGTAAACTCAACTATATATGGACAATCACTACTCATTATTTTTCTTAACTTAATCAATTCTTCTTTTTCAGCATTTAATTTAATTAATTTAGCTAATCTATCTTTATCATCATCAAATATTACTTCCTCTAAATATTCATCCTTTTTATCATAAAAAACTCTATCTATTTCTTCTTTTAATTTAACAAACATTGGATGATTTTTATTTTGATTATGAATTAAATTATAATAAATACTTTCATAATACCATTTTTGTTTATCTTCTCCTCTATTAAAATTAGAAAAATCTTTTTTACCTTCTTTTTCAAACTTAATTCTAATATCTTCTAAATTACTAATCTTATCACACGCAACTATAGCTTTATTCGCAAGTGGTAAATCATATATTTTATCAATAGCTTCTAATTTTCTATCTTCCCAAGACTTACGTTTATCTTGTTCAGTCGCAGTATTAACTAAATACGCAATATCATCACCAAAAGTCTTCTTAATATCTTTAAAAGTAGTCTTAGTATCCTCAATAGTATCATGAAGTAAACCAGCCGCTACTACTTCATCAGAAAATCCATATTCTTTTAGTAATAATCCAACATATAAAGGATGTACTATATAAGGTACATCTTTATCATTTTTTCTAACTTGACCGTTATGAGCATTAATTGAAAATAAACGTGCTTTATCTACTACATTCATATATCCCCCTATAAAGTATTATTATTATGTTAATTATAGCACAAAAAAAACACTTATAAAAGTGTTTTAATTACTTATGCATTTTTAATTTTAAAACATTTATTGTGTCATTAATATCATTTTTAATATTACCTAGTGGTCTCCAACCTAATTCTTTTAATTTTTGACTATCTAATATAGTCATGACGGAATTTGAAAAACCTTCCTTTTCTATATCATCTGGTAATTTGAATACAACATTTTTATTATTATAATTCGATACTATTTGTGCAAATTCACCTAATCTTAAATCATATGCCTCATCAGATACATTATATGCTTCTTTATCTTTTCCTTTAAGCATAACTGTAATAATGGCAGTTACAGCATCACCAACATAATTATAAGAATATAGTTGCTTACCATCACTTTTCAACACAATATCTTCCCCATCAACTGCATTTTTAATAAATTGTGCTGTTGCCAATGAAGACTGAAGAGACATTGTAGGACCAAATACCCTTGATAATCTTACAATAGATACATCTATATTTTCTTGTGTTGAATATGCAATCGTAAGAGATTCACTTAATCTTTTACTTTCTGGATAACATGATCTAGGAATTAAACAATCCACAATACCATAATCATTTTCCCCTATTTGTTCATTATTTTTCACCTTTCCATATACCTCAAAAGATGAAACAAGAATAAATTTCTTTACATTATGTGCCCTTGAGTATTCTAATAAATTATTAGTACCAAAAACATTAGTTTTAATTGTTCCAACTGGATCTGTTGCATATTGAATAGGATGAGTATTACTAGCAGCATGTATAACATAATCTACATCATTAAAATATTCAATACTATTAGATACATCTTGTTTTAATAGAATCAAATTATCATTGTCCCTTTAATCATAAAAACAGTCATTAGCCCTCTCAATATTCCTACATAATCCAATTATACTACAATTAAGATTGTCATTTATATTTTTGTACATTATTAAATCTGTCAAAAATTGTCCTACTAAACCTGTAATACCAGAAATCATTATTGACTTATTTTTCAACAAATCCCAATCTATATTGTAATTAGAATACCTTTTGATTACATCTCCATATATTTTATCCATATTACTTCATCCAATCTGGCTTTTTAACATTTAGTAATGCTTTAAATATTTGTATATCGCCTGGTCTTGTTAATTTTATATTTGTTTCTGATCCTGCAGAATAATATACTTTTTTTCCTAACTTAGTAAATAAATCGCAACTAGCCACTGAATTTGTAATCCCCTTTTCTTCTGCCTCTTTATGAGCACTTAATATTTCACCTAATCTAAATGCTTGAGGTGTTTGAGTTAAATATAATTCATCTCTATTAACCACTTCTTCAGAATAAATGTCATTATCTCCTTTTTTAAGAACCACTGTAGTACATGGAACAACCGTTGTTGCATTTCCATATGTTTCACTTTTTGCAATATTATCCGATAAAATTTCGGTGCTTACCATTGGTCTAATAGCATCATGAATTAAAACAATATCATCATCACTATACCCTAATCTTTTTACTTCATTTATACCATTTTTAATTGATTCTTGTCCATTTTGTCCACCTGAAACAATTGATTCTAATTTTGTAATCTCAAATTGATTAGCATAAGATTTAAGAATTTCGTGCCAACCATCTAAGCATACAACAACAATTGAATCTATATTTGGATGTCTTTGAAATATCTCTAAAGTATATATAATTATAGGTTTTTCACCAACATTTAAAAATTGTTTTGGAATAGATTGTCCCATTCTAGCTCCTACTCCACCAGCAATTATTACTCCTATTTTTTTCACCGCTAATACCCTCTTTCAAATAAAACTATATTAACATAAAATAAAAAAAAAGCAAATTATAATTAATTAACTTTTTAAATATTTATTTGCTAGTTTTTTTAAATTTAATAACAAATGTAATAATAACATATAATGCTAGAATTAATAATAAAATATCGTATAAAATAGCTGCGCCTAATATTTTATATTTTCCAACAACAAAATTTGAAAATAATAACGCAATTAAAGAAACTATTCCATAACCAATTACTGTACTTTTTTGAGTTCTAATAATTGTTATTATACTTAGAAAAAAGCCAACCAATGCATTTAACCCGCCACCAATCATCAATAGTGACAATTCTAGCTTATAACTGCTTAAATTCATCTTATAAACAAAACCTAATAATTCTGTTCCAAAAAAATAGGCAAAAATAATTTCAGCAACTGTTAAACTTGATATCATTAATACTTGCCTAATAATTTTATTTACCAAATTTGATATTTCTTTATTATTCCAATAATTAGCCAATTTTGTTAATAAAGGTCTATAAATTAATAAACTAATTAAATTTATCAGAAAAACTGGCATAAATAAAACTCCAAAATACGATTGTATTTCATCATTTAAAACTGAATCTATAGCATATTTTGGTGAATTGCATATATATAAATATAAACAAGAACTAATAAAAAGTGGAAAACATTCTTTTAATAGTCTTACAATATTATCCTTTTTTATATTTTTAGTTAAATTAAATTCATGTTGTATAATACCATTAAAAATTAGAAAAAAGGATAATGAAGAAACAAAAGTCAAGACGCAACTAATCACTAAATTATTAGTAACAATTATACCAATAGTAAATACTAATAATGAAAAAATATATCTATAACTCTGTTCTCTACAAGCAACATCAAGTCTTTCATTCAATTGATAATATCCGTGATAAACATCCTCATATGCATCTATCCATTTAAATAAAACAAAAAATATAACAATTAATGATTTATGCATACTATAATTTCTAAATAAAACAATAACAAATAATGATATTATCATTATGATACTTGTAATATATCTACTAGTTAAGTATTCTTTAAAGGAAAATATTTTTTTTGTATCAGTTGCCTGAAAATTTCTCATTCCATAATTACCTATTGTTAATAATTGATAACCAAGAGTTGAAGCAATTGCTAATATTCCACCATCAATAACTCCAATATATCTTGTTACAATCATTAACATATATGCAGTTATTGCTGCATTTAGCATACTTGCAATAAAATTCCAAATAATACTTTTCTCTTTAATTTTCTTATTATCATTGAAGAAAATTTTTTTAATTAAGGTCATATTAGCCTCCTTGCTTATTTTTATTATATTTATTTATCATCTTTTGAGTCATCAAATTTTAATATATCTGGAGGATGATTATGTCTTTTATCTACAGGTGGTAATTTCATATAATCACCATACCTTTTTTTTAAATAAACTTCGATTCTATTTGGAACCTTAACTTTCATTCCTTCAAATTCTATTCTTTTGGTAGGATAAACATCATCTTTACTTAAAATACTAGTATATCTTTTTGGATCAAACATGAAAGCGAAACGAGATGTTTTTTCATTGTTATACATAGTAGAGTATTTACGTGCCTTACAATATAAAGATCTTGTACTTATATGAAATATTTTAAAAACATAATGAGCAACAAATAATATCATATGTAATATTTTTGCTTTAATTCCATAGTAATAAATAGTAGGTTTTTTTACACCAGAAAGAACCATTAATTTTCCATAAAACCATGCTTTTGTTGCTTGTTTTTTCATTAATTTATCATCATCAGGAATATTATCAAAACTATAAATATCTAGGAAAATACCAAACTCACCAGGTATATCTTTAAAATCAATTGTTTTATATGTAGTTCCTTTAAGTTGTAATCTTGTATTCATAGCTGGATATCTATTATTAGTATCATTATTTAAAATTGAATATTTTTTAGAGTATTCTTTTTTTACTATTTTTAAAAATTTATCATAATCTTCTCTACTCATACCAACATCAATATCATCATCCCAAGGAATAAAACCTTTATGTCTTATAGCACCAATAGCTGATCCACCAACTAAAAAATAATCTAAATTATTTTCATTACATATTTTGTCAAAATCCTTTAATATTCCTATTTCTATCAATTGTAGTTTTCTTAAAACTTTTGGATCATAATAATCCTGATTCATCGTATCACCTCTTCTTAACTTTATTACTCTTTTCAGCATTTTTATAAAATTTATTTAATATTTTTGCAATAGACTTTGGCCAAAACCTTTTAAACATATCATAATCTTCTTTTGTTCTAACTCCACTATTAATGATTTTGGTAGTCGTTGTTTCTTCAGATACTTTATGTCCCATTAAAGGTCTATTTATAAACGAAAAAGAACCTTTTTTCTTAGATAGTTTTTCCCAAGCATTCCAATCAATATTACAAGTTAAATTACAATCAAAAACAGGAAATTCTATTAAATCTTTATTAAATGTTACAGTAGGACAACTTATAGCATTTCCATATCTAAGTACAGCTCTCTTTGCCCATTTTTTATTTGAATTAAAATTAATTTTTAAAGGTGTCAATAAAATTCTTTTGATTGTTAAATTTGCGTTCTTATATACTTTTTCACCATTTCTTATTTCATAATAATCTGTAAATAAAATAATAGAATCCTTGTTATTATTATAACTATTAACTATTTCATAACTATAATCATAGTCATATATATCATCTTGATGTGCTACTGTAACTAATTTTGTATCGCCACATTTTATAGCAAAATCAAAATCATCGCCTATTCTATGTTTAGCTTCCTTATTTATTTTGATTTCTAAATTGTACTTTTTAGCAAATTTTTCAATATATTTATTAGGTGTTGAAGTTCCAATTATAACCTTACTTTTATATTTTTGATTCAAAACAGATTTTATACATCTTTCTAAATCTTCTGATTCTTTATATGCTAATACTACAAATGTATGTATACATTCCATAAGGTCACCTACTTCTTTTTAGATTTTAATATACTAATTTCCTGAACTAAATTATTAATTTGTGTCTTTTGGTTTGTTACAATTAAAGTTAATGATAAAGTTAGCATTAATAATAATGTGAAAATAATTCCTATTACGAAATGTGTTGGCAAAAATCCAAAAAAAGCTGCAACTTTACTTATAAAGTTAGGAAATAATCCTACTAACAATAATAACACTGCCATAATTAACCATGTTAAAGAATATTTTATAGATATCTTGCTACTTCTTATTAAATGTAAAATTTCAAATATCCAAATTACAGAAAAAACAATTAATATTATATATAATTTATTCATATTATTTTCTTCCTTTCATTAATATAATTGATAAAAGAACATTTATCATATAATAAATATTTTTCCATGAAGAAATTGAAGATTTACCTTCTTCCCTTGCTTTCATTATAACAGGTACTTCAACGATATTATATCCATTTTTTATAATATCTACAGAAGATATAGGTTCAGGATATTCAATCGGATAATATGAAATAAATTCTTTTAATACTTTTCTATTAATTGCTCTATAACCTGATGTTACATCATATATTTTCTTTCTTGTTTTTAATTTAATAAAGAAAGATATAATATTAATTCCAATTCTTCTTGCCTTGCTTGATTTAAAACCTTCTTTAGTTTTGATGATAAATCTTGATCCAATAGTCATATCAGCATTGTCTTCTATAATAGGCTTTACTAATTCTTCAACATAATTAATATCGTGTTGTCCATCTCCATCATATTGAATAGCTATATCATAACCATTTTCATATGCGTATTTGTAACCAGTTTGAACTGCTCCACCTATTCCAAGATTCATAACTAAATTTATATGATTAAGTTTGTTTTCTTCTAATACCTTTTTTGTATTATCTTTAGAGCCATCATTTATAACAATATAATCTAAATTAGTTTTATTTTTTTTATTGTAGTCAATAATAGTATTAACTGTTTTTAAAATAGATTTTTCTTCATTATAAGCCGGTATTATTAAAATAATTTTTTTATTTTTCATATACTTCACCTATATAAAATTATAACAAAAAAAATACTATTTTAAAATAGTATTTTAGTCATTACATTTTGTTTTATAAATAAATGTTTCTCCTTCATCATATATAGTATCAAAATAATCTTTATCATATTTTGTTTCAGTAACTATATATTTTATATTTAACTTACAAACATCATCATATTTTAAATGTAATTTAAAGGCATCTGGTGCTAATAATTCAAATGAAGATTCGTCATCAGTCAAACTAATAACTATTCTTCCATATCTGTTATAAACTTCATCATACTGTTTATCTTTATCAATTTTCTTCCAATAATCATAATTTGGAAAATAATTAACAGAATTTAATACTTTTGCACCTGAAGCAAGTGCATATTGCTGTAGATATTCTGAATCAGTAGATATCCATATTCCTTCTTCATCTTTTGAAGAAATTTTTGCTATTTCACTTGATAGAGGTTTATCTAAATAAACATCTACTCCTATTACTAAAGGATTAATTGTTAAAAATTGAAAAATTGAAATAATTCCTAATAATGAACATAATAATATATTCATTTTTTTATTATTATATATAAGTAAATAAAATAATACTGTATAAAGTATAACTAAACAAGCTGTTATTAAATTGCCAATATAAAGATACCCTGTAAAGTTATTTAAAATTCTTCTTGAAATATATACTACTATAAGGCTTGAAACAAATGAAATACCTGCAATTATTATTCCATGTTTTCTTTTTGAATTAATAGAATAATGAGATAATAATCTAATCATGATTAGAATACAAACCAAATGAATTACAATAGACAATCTTTCAGTAGGCACCATATATAGTAATGCTATTTTACTTAAAATTTTGCTTCCAAATATATCAAAATACAAGAAGATTAACTCTAATAATAGTAATAAGGATAATAACATATCTTTTTTCTTACTTCTAATATTTTTAATAAATTGTATAATTCCTAATATTATTGGAATTGGAAATAGTGAAATAAAACCAGAAAGCTCACACGCATTTCCAACTTCTTTTATTGGGAAAACAATTGATCCAACATAATAAAATAAGTGTAAAAGGCCTCCACCACCAATAACATTTCTCTTTCCTGGATATAATGTACTAGTAACTAATTTATACTGTTCTAACGATGAAATTATAATTGGGGAAACTAAGCAACCGACCACTATAATTGCTAATAAAGCATATAATAAATCTTTAAAGCTTAATTTTTCTTTATATTTATATAATAGAGAAATAGCTAAGACTACGAATAAAAATCCAAAAGGAATTTGCCATGCAGGATAAACTAGCATTATGTAGCATGCACCTATCCAACCAAATATTACAGAATACAATATTTTCTTCCATATTTTTTCTGATTTTAAAAACAAATATAAAATATCAAATAGTAGTGCAACATATGCAGAATGACTTACTGTATCAAACCATAAAAGAACTGGACTAAATAATATTAACAATGTTAAAGATAGTGATAATCCTTTCTTCTTATTTGAAATAATCATAATCATTTCAAAAATTGAAAAGAAACCAACAAACCACATAAATAATTTATGAAACGAATAGGCATTTTCAAATGGCAAAAAAAGTAGTCCAACATACGAAGGAGTACAAAGAACAGAAATGATATTTTTATTAACAACATGAGGATATAAATTCATTAATAATTTTTTAGCCATCATATCATTATTAACCAAGTTAAAATCATTATGATATTGTGATAAAACATTTGTAATATTTATTACATAATCATCAGTTCTTATTGCTCTACTCTTTCCAATAATAAAGTCTCCATCAGTTACATTAAATGACGCTTGAATTTTATCATCCAATATTGGTGCAGAAGAATAATTAATTTTTAAACAAACACATAATATAAAAATTATAATACCAATTAAATATCTATATTTATATAAAAACTCAAATCCTTTTTTTTCAAAAAAGAATATAATGCCAATAGACTCAAAAAACAAAAGGAAAAATATAAATCTTTTTATATAAAATGGTTCAAGATTATAAACAAATTTTTCAATTACAAGTGGAAAACAAGCACAAACAAGTATAGTTAATAAAAGAAAAGGTAAAAAATGTTTTTTCTTAATATCATTTATTTTTACAATAATATCCTTTATTTTTTTTATCATTATTACCTCCTATTTATCTAAATTAAATGGTATATTCTTTGATAAATTCTTATTATAAAATTTATCATTTAATAATTTGTCATTCCATTTTTTATACATATATTCTTTTTCTTTTAAGAAACGTTTATGTTTTTCACTTGTAGTATCATATCCTCTTGTTTTTGATTCATAGTGATAAAGAGTTACTTGTGGTATGCAAATATTATAATAACCTTTATCTAATAATTTCATATTAAAATCAACATCATTAAAAGCCACAGTTAATTTTTCATCTAAACCATTAACCTCTAAATATTTTTTCTTAGAAACTAATAAACATGCAGCAGTTACAGCACTACAATCAAAAGGAACTAATAATCTACCAAAGTTTAATAAATCATCTTTTGGTAAATTAACACCAATATGTCCTGCTGTTCCACCTAATCCTAGTATTATTCCACCATGTTGTACTGTGTCATCAGGATATAATAATTTAGCACCTACTGCACCAATTTCAGGCTGCATGGCATAGCCAACCATATTAGTAAGCCAATCACCAGAAATAATTTCTGTATCATTATTTAATAAACATATATAATCACCTTTAGCATTTTTTACTGCATCATTATTAATTCTTGAATAATTAAATTCATAATTGGCATCAATAACTCTAAAATTCTTGTATTTCTTTTTATATTTATCAAATAAATCAAATGTTTCTTTTTTAGAACTATTATTATTCATTAATATTATTTCATAATTTTTATATGTTGTTTTTTTATAAATAGATTCTAGACATTTTTCTGTTATATCAGCATAGTCTTTTGTTGGAATTATAATAGAAACTAATGGTTCTTTTTTTACATCATAATTTACTAAATAATGTAATGATTTCTTTTCTATTGTTACAGTTCCTGTTCTTTTTCTTCTTTTTACTGCATTTTCTACTGCTTGTCTACCTTTTTCTAAAGCATATTCTTTGTTATCTAAAGATTCTGAAGTAGAACCTTTTACTATTCTCCAGTGATATAAAATTTTTGGAATATGATATATTTTATCGGTTTTTTCTACAACTTTTAAAAATAAGTCATGATCTTGAGACCCTTCTAGACCTACTTCAAAACCACCAACTTCTTCTACAATTTTCTTTCTTATAACTGCTAAATGGCAAATATAATTTAAACCAAGTAATGTATCTGGTGAATAATCAGGTTTAAAGTTTGGATAACATCTATTTCCTTTATAATCTAATTTATCTTCATCAGAATATATAAAATCTAATGTTTTATCATCATTTAACACTTTTGCTACACAATATAATGCATCTTCAGTTAACTCATCATCATCATCAACTAACGCAACAAATTCTCCTGTAGCCATTGAAAGTGCATCATTTGTTGTTTTTGAAATATGCCCATTTTCTTTTCTAAATTTTACTTTAATTCTTTTATCTTTCTTTTCATATTCTTTTAATGTATCAATTGTTTCTTTATTTGTAGAACAATCATCTACAAGACATATTTCAAAATTTTGATAATGACCATTTAATATTGAGTCAAGGCATTTACTTAAATACTCTTGTCCAATATTATAAATAGGAATTAAAACTGATATTAATGGTTCATATTTTAATTCTTTATATTCTGTTTTTTCTTCTTTAGTTTCAATCCATTTATTATAATCGATTAAATTATATGGATTATAAAAGTTTTTAAAATTTCTATTTCTTATTTCCTCTTTTAATTCAAGTAATTCTAATTTTAGTGATGAAATTGGAACTAATAAACGATACTTTTTCCATAATATTTTAATAAATTTTCCAAAAGCTAAAAATACATTAAAGAAATTCTCTAACTTAGAGAATACTTTCAAAAGCAGTCTTTTTAATTTATTATTGTAACATTTATATATTAATTCTTCTTTATCATTATTTATATAATAAACCTTAACAACACTTGGCTTTTTACTTAATAAAATATTTAATAAAAATTCATCTTTACTAAACATTAAATCATCAATATAATCTATTTTTTTCTTTCCTTCGTAAACGTTAAATTTTATATTTTTTGTATTCTTTTTTCCATTAATAACTAGTATAGGATTATTAACACCAGATAATTTAGTACTTAGAATTTCTATATTTTTATTTTTCATATTTACCTTTAATTCCTTTCTTAAAATCTCTATAACCCCTATACATCATTTTAAGTTTATTATATTTATTCTTTTCAAAAGCAAGAATTCTTTTTACTTGACCTTTTTGAACTCTTATTAAATGTTCACAATATTCTGGAAATAAATCTTTATATAATTCATTAATATATAAATTATTTCTAACTATATAATATCTTCTCATTGGATTATGATTATAACATGGATATTCTTTACCAAATAAACGATGTACTTCTAAATGACCAAGATCATGTTTCATAATAACTTTATTTAGTCTTAAAACTTTATAACCATGTCTATGTAAATTCATACAATAATCTGTATCTACACAATCTATAAATAACCAATCTTTAAAGCCATCTATTTCCTTATAAGCATCAAGATTAATTATATTTCCTGATGTCATCATTTCTATTTGATCTTCATATTCTACATCAGCTAATATTTCTTTTGAATCGATGTCTTGATAAGGAGAGATTAACCCTATTTTTTCTTCCTTAGTAGTTTCTAAAAATTCTAACATTTTATCAATAATATCAGAATTCATTCTACTATCTTGATCCATAGTTAAAAGATATTTATATCCATCTTTAATAGCACTTCTAGCACATACATTCATAGAATATGCTATTCCCTTATTTTCTTTTTCAGATATATATACTATTTTTTTATTTTTAGGTAATAATTTTTCATTTGTTTTATTATCAGTATTATCAAAAACATATAATTTATCTATAGAATCGATATAATTATTTATATTTGATATGTTATCTTTGTTAGGATTATAAAGTGTTACCATTCCAGCAAGTTTAATCTTAGCCATTATACTTCCTCTGCGAATCCTTTTTCCATTCTCTTAAAAATTAAATATCCTAACACTAAAACTACAAATGATATTAAACCAACTATTCCTAAAGATGCCAAATTAGGCATAGTCTTGTAATAAAATATTGCTCTATATGCATCTATTAAATGAGCAAGTGGATTTAAATATAAAACCCATCTAAATTTTGCTGGGAAAATAGATACATTATATATGATTGGAGTTGCATAGAAAACTAAATTCATAATAAATTGAACTAAGTATTCTATATCTCTAACATATACATTAATAGCACTTAATATAAATAACATTCCAAGTGATAACATGCATTGAACAATTGCAATTGCTGGAAGCCATAATAAATTAATACTAAAACCTATACCACTAAATAAACAGAAAATTAATATAATTATGCAAGATATTGCAAAATTAACTAACCCTGCTCCTACTACACTTATAGGTAATATTTCTCTTGGAAAATAAACCTTCTTAATTATATTTCCATTTATCCAAACACAATTACATCCTGATGTAACAACATTTGTAAAAAATACCCATGGAATTACACCTACAATTAAGAAAACCAAATAGTTATCTTGTGTCATTCTCATTAAATATGGAAATACAATTGCATAAACAACAACCATTAATAAAGGATTTAAAAATGACCATAAAACACCTAAAATAGATCCTTTATATTTACCTCTAATTTCCTTTTGTATACTTGTTTTTAACAATTCTCTATATCTATATAATTCTTTAAATACATTCATAAAAATCACCCACAAATTTCTATATATTTATCTACTACTTCTTTTGGATTACCATCCATTTTTATTTTTCCATCTTTAATCCAAACTGCTCTATTACATAATTTCTTAACTTGAGCTAAATCATGTGTAACAATTACTATTGTCTTTTCGCTATTCTTTAATTCATGTAACTTAGCAAAACATTTATCTTGGAAATGTTTATCACCAACAGCTAATATTTCATCAATTAATAAAATATCTGCATCAACATTTATTGCTACTGAAAATGCTAATCTCATATACATACCAGATGAATAAGTTCTTACTGGACTATCTATAAAATCTCCTAGTTCACTAAATTCAATAATAGTATCTAATCTTTTATCTATTTCATGTTTAGTTAATCCAAAAATAGCAGCATTAAAATAAATATTTTCTCTACCTGTAAAATCAGGATGGAAACCAGCTCCAAGTTCTAGTAGTGATGTTAATTTTCCATTAACTTTAATTGTTCCTTTAGTTGGGAAAATAATTTTAGTCATTAATTTTAATAATGTAGATTTACCACTACCATTAGTTCCAATTAACGCAACTGTTTCTCCTTTTTTTATATCTAATGTTATATCTTTTAATATATGAACTTTATCAACTTTATTTCTCTTTGAAAATAATAATTTTTCCTTTAAAGTTCTTGCTTTATCTGAGTTTAATTTAAAATCTTTATATAAGTCTTTAACTCTTATTGCATAATCATTTTCTTGATTCATACTTCTTCCTCCAAAGTCTATATCTATTATACCATTTTATTATTATAAATAAAAGAAAAAAACTATTTTTCTAAAAATAGTTTTCTTGTTATAAAATTAAATACCATAACTATTATAGTAGCAATTATTTTAATTACTAAGTAACTAATGCCCATTACATCAGTACCAAGCCACATAATAAGTTCTGTTAAACCAAGGCCAATAACACTAAATATTATAAATATAATAAAATTTCTTTTTTCACTATTATTTTTATTAACATTAAATACCCATTTAACACTTAATATATAATTAACTATAACTGATATAGTAAATGCAATAGCTGCACTAAGTAATGTATTTAAATGAAAAATTTCTTTACATATTATCAATGTTGCATAATCAATAACAAATGCAAGTCCACCTACTATTACAAACTTAAAAATTTGTAATAACAATTTTTCATCTTTCTCTTTTAGTTTAATATGTAATATATCTAAACTTTTTTCAAATACTTTTGTTAAAAAATCTTTTTTCATACTACTCCTATAATTTTTCTATAAAAATCATGCTAGCGGCATATAAATCTAATGCAAATATATATAAATATATTTTTCTATTATCAAAATTTATTTTTGGACTAATTGTATACTTAGTAAAAATCATGCCTAACAAGAAATATAATGGCAAGAAATATCTTCCTTGAATTCCATAAATTGTACTTTCACCAACAGGAGTCCATTGTAAATATAAACTGGTTCCCATTAATATAGTAATTCCAACAAATATAGCAATCGCAAATATTTTTTCAATTGTTGTAATCTTAACATTTGTTTTTTTATTATCAAATAATGTATATCCAGCAAAAATTAGTAATATGGGTAATAAATATATTTTTGATAAAATAATATCATACCATCCCAATGCAGCTCCAAATGAATTTAGTACATAACCAATTGATTCAGATGAAATTGTTCTACAAAAAACCTTAAAATAATTAAAAGGATTATTAATAATATTATGTAATTGTAATGACGAATTTATATTATCACCAGTAGGCAACATCTTAGATGAATATGAAAGCCACAATAAATTAATAATAACAGCAGATAAAATAATTGAAAGTAATATCAAATATTTTTTCTTTACTGATTTAAATTTTTCTTTAGGAATCAATAATATAATAAAGCATATTGGTAAATATATAATCTTACATAATGATAATACTATTGATGAAAGAGTTAAAACTATAATATTCTTCTTTTGTAATTTTTCTTCTTTTTTTGATTTAAGGTAAAGAACATATGATATTAAAAATGCACTTAAACCTATCGTTAAAGCGTCTGGTGCCATGGAAATGGCCTCTTGTATAACCAATGGACTTAATAAAATAATTGCAAAAACATTCTTCTTTAAAGGTAAAAGTTTTAAAGCAAAATAAGATAATATACTAAATACAATAAAATTAAAAAGTCTAGCCAAATATGCTTGAATTAATATTGGTAAGTGTAATATTTTACCAAATAATAATCCAATAGTTTGTGGTAAATAACAAGCAAAAGAATATAATGCTGTATTTGCAAAGGAATAAAATTTTTTTGTTGAAGAATTAGTATATTTAATCAATTTAAAATTTGTTTCATAATTATAATTTTCTTCCATAGCTCTAAAATTAGATAAATTAGAATCTAAATATGTTCCTTGCATATTTTTCTTTTTGTCAATTTTAGAAAACAATTTACCCTCAGCTATTTCATTAATTCGCATAAAATGATTACCTTCATCTGGTACATGTAAGATAGGAAAAACAAGCAAAAATAGTAATCCAATCGGAATTATAATTAATAAATATAATTTTTCTAATTTTATATTTTCATTTTTTCTAATAATAAAATAATAGACTAAAATCATTGCCACATTTACTAAACAAACCATAATCAATGCTAATTTGTTATCTGTTATTTTTTTATTAATAAATACTATGTTAGCTAGTAATATAATTAACACATAAATTATATCTTTATAATTATTCTTAATAAAATTCTTAATATTTTTCATTATTTATTCCTCTTAGTATTTATTAAGAATAATTCAAACATTTGTCTATTTTTCTTAACAACCACTTCAAGTATAATTCCACATACAAAACTAAGAACAGAAATCATTAACATAAATCCTGAGAATATTAAAGTTGGGAATCTCTCAACAATTCCAGTATTAAAATAATCAATAAATACAGGAATAGCAAATATTAATGATATTATTAAAAATAATAATCCAAATAGACCAAAGAATAAATTTGGTTTATATTCTTTAAATAATCTTGCTATAGTCTTTAAAACTTTAAATCCATCACTAAATGTATTTAATTTAGATACAGATCCTTCTGGTCTATCTCTATATTGAACTGGTATTTCAACTAATTTAAAATTCTTGTCTAATGCATGAATAGACATTTCTGTTTCTATTTCAAATCCTTTTGATAATATTGGGAATGTTTTTACAAAATCATAACTAAATGCCCTATATCCAGTCATGATATCTCTAATATTACTCTTAAATAATGAATTAATAAGACCTCTAACTAAAACATTTCCTAAATTATGAAAAGGTCTCTTATTTTCTTTAAAATATGTAGATGATAATCTATCACCAATAACCATATCAGCTTTACCATCTAATATTAAATCACACATTTCCTTAGCATTTTCTGCTGGATATGTATCATCTCCATCTATCATTAAATAACAATCAGCATCTATATCTTTAAACATAGATCTAATTACATTACCCTTACCTTGTTTATACTCATATTTAACAATTGCTCCTGCTTTTTTAGCAATCTTATCTGTGCCATCTTTAGAATTGTTATCATAAACATATATATCAGCATTTGGTAATGCTTTCTTATAATCCTTAACAACTTTTTCTATTGTTTTACTTTCATTATAACATGGTATTAATACCGCAATTTTGTTCATACTTCATCCTACTTTCCAATGACAATTATATCATTTATCATAAAAAAAAAATAGTAGTAAACTACTATTTTTTAAACATACTAATATCCACATTGCCGTTTATTCCATTAACATAGCCATCAGACTGTATTTGCCAACCTAAATAATCACCAGTGTATTGTAAATTTTTATAGTATTGAGCAACCCATATTGGATTAGATCTAATTGAAGAATCATTTAATCTACCATTTGTAGTATCTAATTGGCTTACACTAGCATATACTCCAACATTCTTATATCCAGCATTCTTAATAGTTTCTATAAACTTAGGAATAACTTTCATGTATTTTTCTTTTGAAATTGGTTCTTCGGCATCATACCATATATATGTATCTTTTGGAACATTATATTTCTTTAAATTATCTAATACAAAATTTGCTTCTTTAACTGCAGAACTTTCATATTCAGCATATCCATAAATATATATTCCATATGGCATCTTTACTCTTTGAAGATTAGTAATATTATAAACAAATTGAGAATCTAATACACAATCATCATTAAGTGTAGTTCCATAACCTACTCTAATAATAGCAGCATCTACATCATCATCTCTTTTAACTTGATCCCAATTAATATTAGTTTGCCATGAAGAAACATCAACTACCTTCATAATATCTTTACCATACATTTTACCTTCACTATTAAAGTAGTATTTAACTCCATCAATTAATCTAAATCCATTTACTACTTTTCCAGTACTATCATAATATTTATTATCTTTCCATTTTCCTGTAACATAAGGTTTAGAAGTATTCTCAGTAAATTCAACGCCTTTTAAAACCAATCTTATTTGGATTGCTTCTACTCTAGTATTAGAATTTAATGAACCAGATATTTCACCATTTTTAGTCCAAGATAACCAACCAATCTCAGAATTATGTGTTCTATAGTATATATCATAATAATTAGAAATATTACCTTCCAATCTAATTTTTATAGCTTCCATATTTCTTGATAATCCTGTTGTTCCACCTATTTCATCATTTTTATAATCTTTACTCCAACCTTTTCTAGCTATAAATGCATTGTATATGACATCGCCTTTAATAACAGAATCAAGTTTAATTTTAATTGCTTCCATTGCCAAACTTTTTCCTGTTGTTCCAGCAATTTCATTGTCGTTTACATAATTAGTCCACCCAATTGTAGCAACGTGTGGTGAATATGTAAGTTTTGTTGCACCCTCTTTATATGCATTATTTCCTATAACGATTGAAGAATTATCCTTTGGTTGCATTTTTATTTCTATTGCTTCTATTCCATAAAAATAACCTGTTGTTCCAGCAATTTCTCCATTACTAGTCCAATCTAACCATCCAATATTTGAAACATGTACTCTATAGAAAATATTAAACTTACTTTCAAGTTCATCAGTTAATCTAATTTTTATAGCTTCGATTGCATAATCATTAACACCAGCTTCTTCATCACTAGAAACTTCTGTTAGCCATCCTTTTAATCCAGAATAAGCTTGATATTTAACATTTCCAGATAAAGCAGCATTATTATTTATTTTTACCTTAAATAAATCTAAAGATTTAGATTCCCCTGTTGTTCCTGTTATTTCATCAGATACATAATCCTGCCAGCCATCACTATTATGAGATGTATATGTTACATTTGCATCTAATGAGTCTTTAGATATTAACTTTATTCTTATTGCTTCTAGTCTTAAACTTTTTCCTGTTGTTCCAGCAAGTTCTCCATCAGATACATAATCCATCCAGCCTACATTTTGTACGTGAACTTTATATTTTATAGTATAATGATTTGCTAGTTCACCAGTTAATCTTATTCGAATGGCCTCTAATCGTAAGCTTTGACCTGTTGTTCCTGCAAGTTGACCATCCGAAATATATTTTAACCATCCATAATTTTGGACATGAACTTGATATTCTATACCACCTTCATAATCTAAATTATCTAATTTAATTCTAATTCCTTCTAGTCTTAATGCTCTTCCTGTTGTTCCTGATAATTCATCATTTGATACATAATCCATCCAGCCTACATTTTGTACGTGTGTCTGATATGAAATATCAATGGCTTTAGTTTTAATAAATGGAATTAAAAATAAAACTGCAAATAGTATTATTTTCTTTTTCATATTATCACCCCTATTTAACAATAACTCTTCTTATTATAATTTGATTACCTACACTATAAGTTATAGTATATGTTCCTTCATTATTAATGTCTACAGTATTATCTACTGAAATTTCACTAGATGCATCTGTTCCATCAGAGTAAGTTGCAGTAAATCCTGGATCTACAAAACTACTTCCTTTAGAAACAGTAATTTCATCATCACCAATAATGTCTAAGGTTATATCTGAAGTATCTCTATTTTTTCTTTCTTTTTGATTTTGTTCTTCTTCAGTAATTGGTGTATTTACATTAGTATTTTCTTCTTTCTTTGGAGTATCCTTTTTTTCTTCTTCTTTTGTTTCATTTTTTGTATCTTGTTTTTCAGTAGTTTGTGTTTCTTTTATATCATTATTTTTTCCAATATGATCTTTAACTGCAAAAACTATTATTACAACCATAATAACAACTAAAATTATTAATATAAAATTTATAATATTATTATTTCTTTTTCTTCTAGACATTATTATCACCTATACTTTATTTTAACATAAATAATAAAAAAATGATAATATTAGTGCATCATTTCCTTTATTTTATACACATTATTATCATTTTTTACTTCATAAAGTTTATTATTATCTAAATCATATACATAATCATAACCTTTTATATATTCTTTTATATTATTTATATCATTATTATAATTTTCTAAATTAGTTCTATATGGTCCTAAATAATACTTAACATAAAACTGATAAGAACCATCATTACTTGGTGATGTTAAGAATATATTAGAATATTTTTTAATATCATATGATTTTATATCATCTGATATTATTTCATATTTATTCTTTTGATATTTTATTACTGGTTTTAATTTTAAAATTCTACTTGGTCTTACTGATATAGAAAGAATTATTAATAAAATAATTATGTTTCTTAATTTTGCTTCTTTAATAAATAGTATAAATAAGCTTAAATATTCAATTAATATATAAGTAGACATATATCTATTAAAACTAGCTAGTTCTGGGCCTTCATATGGACCAAAGCAAAATACATATAAATTAAGCATCAAAAACGCATAACCTATAGATCCAATTAATATTGTTATTCCATATTTAATTAAATCTTTTTTATCTTTTCTAAATATTAATAAAATAATTAATAAAACTAAATATATCAATGTACACCAAACATATGATAAATTTAAAAATTTAGAATCAGTTAATGATATATTAAATAAACCATTTATATAATTTTTAAGAGTAATTATTTTATATTCTTCTCCGACACCTTTAAACAATTTTGGTAATTCTAAAAACTTAATATCACTTATATTAAATTGTCTAGGTATATCAAATTTATATGTATAATTAGTCCATATTTTTGATAATACTATTGGAACAATTAATAATAAAATTATCAATATTAACTTCTTATAATTATTTTTAATATAATCTATTTTTAAATATTCTTTTTTAAATAATTTAATATTAAGTAAGAATACTATCATTAAATAAAATGCAATTGATATTTGTTTTGTTAACAATAGTATTGATAAACCTAATGAAATAATAAGTAAATTAGTTTTATTCATTATATTATTTTCAAATAATATAAAACATATCAAAAATATAACTAAGTATGAAAGAATATAATCGATATAAATGGTATTAATAATATTATAAGTATCAAATAATAATATTATTAAAACAAATGAACCTATTGTTAATCCTATTTTAATAATATTTTTTATATTTATTTCTATCTTATCTATAAATGGTATAAATAAAGAAATTATAAAAGTATGAACAGATATATAAACTATACTTTCTTTATAACCAAGTGATAACTTACAAAAAATATATTCTAATATACTAATTATTGGTGGATAATCTTTATGTACTAATAATGTTGAGTTATCCACTGTATAAAATGTATCTAGTCTAACCATTTCTTTAACCATAACACCCCAGTGAGAAAACTCATCCCACATAGTAAACTGTCTATTAAAATCAAATACTGTAACAATTAAAAATAATATTAAAAATGAATAAAAACTAACAGTTAATAAATTATTCTTTATTTCATTTTTATCTTTATTAATTATAAATAATGGTATAGATAAAAATGAATAAATAATTCCTATTATTAAACCTACAGATAATTTATTAAAAATTACACCAGATAAAAATACAGTAATTAAATTTAAAAACAATGTTATTAATAATGACTTACCAAACTTATTTTTAAAAATAATTATAGTTGTTAAAGTTGATAATAATAAAAATATAAATAGAATTATTATACTCATATAAATACCTCTATTTAATTATACAATAAAATGACTAATAAAAATAGTTTAAATCTACTCTTCCTTCTATTCCAGGAATACTTCCATCACTAGTATATTGCCAACCTATATATTCTTTATCATATTGACAAGTATCATTATACTGAGCCACCCACACTGGATAATTATGTTCAAATGATAAAGAACCGTCTGTAAGCATATATAAATTACCATATAATCCTACATTACTATAACCGTTATTATTTAACCTACTTACAAAATTATCTATAACTGTTTTATACATTATAGATGTATAAAATGTATTTTGAAAAGTCTGTAGTTCTGCATCATACCAAATATAAGTATTTTTATCTATATTATACTTTTCTAAAGTATTCATAACAAAATCTGCTTCTATATTTGAAGCATTAATATTTTGTGCATAACCAAAAATATATATACCAAAAAGAATATTTAATCTTTTTAATTCCTTAATATTTCTTTCAAACTTATTATCAAGTACTGGATTATCATTTAAAGTAGTTCCATATCCCACCCTAACTATTACTCCATCTACTTTTCCTGATTCTTTCACTTTTTCAAAATCTATATCACCTTGCCAAGAAGATATATCAATTATATTTTTTATTTTCTTTTCTTCTTTTATACATATGTAGTTTATCTTTTCTTCTTCTATTACTTCTTCTTTTAATAGTTCACTTATATGATCATATTTAGTTGCTACAAAGACAAATCTTTCTTTGTTAGATTGTCTTTCTTCAATGATAATTTTTTCTTTAATTATTTCTTTAGTTTCTTCTTTTAATAGATTATTAATATAATCATTTTTATTTTTATAACTTTGTTTTCTTTTAGAAACAATTTTATTTTTAGATTCTTCTTTTATTACTTTATCATTATTATCATTTAATAATAAAAATGGAATAATAAATGATACTAATGATAAACTAATAATTATTATTTTCTTTTTAATAATATAACCCCCTCAAGAGTTATATTTGATATAAAAGAAAAAAATCCCCTAAAAAAAGAAAGATTATTGTTGATCTTTCTTTAATTCTAATACTTTTGCTTTAGATAATTCTGTTTTATATCTAACTAAAGCATCTCTATAAGATGGTAATTCTTCAAAACCATTTAAAGTTAATTTCATTTTAGATAATTTAGAATTCATAGGTCTTTCAGCATGTGGTTTACCATTGTAGAATTCTTCAGTTGTTACTGGAATTACTTCTACATTTTTACCATTTACTTCGAATATATCTTTAGCAAAATCTGCCCAAGATACAAATCCTGTATTAGTTCCATGATAAGTACCATATCTATCTGTTTCTGACATATCTACTAATAACTTAGCTAAATCAGGTGTATAAGTTGGAGAACCAACTTGATCATTAACTACTGTTATTTTATCATATTTTTCACCAAGTTTAAGCATTGTTTTAACAAAGTTATTACCATTTATACCAAATACCCATGAAGTTCTTACTATAAAGTGTTTTGGATATTCACTTGTATATTTTTCACCATATTCTTTTGATTTACCATATACATTTAATGGATTAACTTGATCTTCTGTTGTATACATTATATCAAGTGGTTTGCTTCCATCAAATACATAATCTGAGCTTATATAAAATAACTTAGCATCAACATTAGATGCAGCGATAACCATATTTAAAGCTGCAATTGAATTTGATTTAAAACAATTATCTTCATCTTGTTCTGCATTATCTACTTTAGTATAAGCAGCACAATTTATAATTACATCAGGTTTATAGTTATTTACTACTTGTAATACATTTGAAAGATTACTTATATCCATTGTACTATGAGTAGTTCCCAAAGCTTCATGACCCCTTTTTTGAAGTTCTTTAACAACATCATATCCTAATTGTCCACTAACTCCTGTTACTAAATATTTCATATTATTCACCATTAGTTAAAGCTAATGTTTTAGGATTACTTAATTTTCCTATAACATTATCTATATCACTAACTCTTCTTTCTATTTTTAATAATTCTAATTGTTCTTTTTCAGCTAAAAGTCCATCTTTTATTGTTTCAATAATTTCATGTCTACGACTAACAAGATCATCTTTTTCAATTTGTTTTAATCCATATAATGTTGGATGAACTTTATCTTTGTCTGAGAATAATAATTCACTCTCATCTATACCATAAGATTCAAATATAGATTTCCAATCAATATTGATATCTTGATCATTATATAATAATCCAGCTTCTGATGGTTTATTATAAAAATTATCAACAAGATATAAGAAATTAGTATTATCTTCAGCAGCTAAATATCCATGAGCAAATCCTCTTGGAACATATAATGATCTATTATTTTCTGGAGATAATTCAACTCCTGTCCAATCACCAAATGTAGGTGAATCTTCTCTTAAGTCAATTACTACATCCATTACTTTACCATTTATACATCTAACTACTTTAGTTTGTGAGAAATTACCTTTTTGTAAGTGCATTCCTCTAATAACACCTCTTTTTGGATTAGTTGATCTAATTACTTTTTTTACACCTTGGAAACCTAAAGCTTCTAATGGTTCAATATCTATTTGATCAAGACCACCTCTAATATCACCAAATACTTGTGGTGTTAAAATATAACAATCTTTTAAATTAGTTGGTTCTATTTTTATTGTTTTAAATTCTCTAGTTTCTTGTAATTTCTTAGCTGCTTCTTCATATATAGAACTTATTTCTTTATTTGCAATATATTTCATTTTTCCTCCTTATTAGTAAGTTTTAAAACTTTTTTAGGTTTATTAGCAACCTTACTTAAATACTTACCATAATCATTCTTTCTCATTAATTCAGCTGCATCTAATAATTTATTCTTATCAATCCAGCCATTTTCATATGCGATTGCTTCAGGAGCACATATTACTCTATCTTGATTCTTTTGAACACCTCTAATTAAATTAGAAGCTTCCATCATACTATCATTAGTACCTGTATCAAACCAAGTAAAACCTTCTCCAAGTATTTCAGAAGTTAATAAACTATTCTTTAAATACATATCATTTAATGTAGTTATTTCAAGTTCATTTCTCCAAGATGGTTTAACTTGCTTTGCAAGATCAGCTACTCCCTTTGGATAAAAATATAATCCTGTAATAGCAAAATCACTCTTTGGATTAGATGGTTTTTCTTCAACACTTAAAACATTACCATTATCATCAATTTCCATAATACCAAATCTCTCTGGATCTTTTACTTGGAAACCAAAAATAGTAGCATAACCGTTTTCAGCTTTTTCTCTAGCAGCAGCTAATTGTTTATTAAAGCCATCTCCAAAATAAATATTATCACCAAGTGCCATAGCACATTCATTATCACCTATGAATTTTTCACCTATGATAAATGCCTCTGCTAAGCCATTTGGATGTTCTTGTACTTCATAATCAAAATTAACGCCAAATTGACTTCCATCACCAAGTAAATGTTTAAATGATGGTTGATCACCAGGTGTAGTAATTACAAGAATATCTTGTATACCTGCTTGCATTAATGTTGAAATAGGATAATAAATCATTGGCTTATCATAAATAGCCATTAATTGTTTGCTAATACCTCGTGTAATTGGATATAATCTAGTTCCAGAACCCCCTGCGAGTATAATTCCTTTCATAAAAAACAAACCTCCTCACATAACATTATATAACACCATGTTGAAAAATTCAACAAAAAAAGTGAATTTTTTTCAAATTCACTTATTCACTTATTATATAAGGGTTGAATTTACTTCCATCACCCATCTCATAACTAGCAGTATTAATTATCTTAATAACATACATAATATCTGCTCTTAAAGTACTATTATCTAATTCTTTTGTATCAATATTATATAGTTTATAACCAGAACTAGTATTAACAAAAATATTATTTTCTAATTTTAACATTTCATTATTTGCATCATTTGTACTTAATATTGAAACATTATCAACTATATTTTTATTTAAAGAATTATATTTATTTTTAATTGATACTTCTATATCACCTTTATTAACTGTTTTAGTTTCATTATCAACTATATAAATATTACCTTCTTTATCAGATTTTAAAACTCTATATAAAGTATTATCAAAATAAATATAATTATTATCTTTATAATAACAAATATCATCACATTTAAATAATTTATTAAATGGTTCACTCTTTAAATATATATCCATAAGTTTATTATCTTCTACATCAAAGAAAATTCTTGTATTTGAATCATATAATCCACTTGTAATATCATTTAATTGTTCTTCTAATAAATATTCACTATTTATTAAATCTTTAATTGTTATTTCATTTTCTCCATAATATTTATCTATATTATCATTTATATATTTTTTAGATGCATCCAATATTACATTCTTTTCTTCTTCAGGAGAAAGTGATGCGCTTAAATGTCTAAAATTTTGTGTAGTTGTTCTAAACATTAAGAATAATGCACTAGCAAATACCGCAACCATCACAAAATATACTAAAGATTTTTTATCGTTCATAAACCCTCCTAATTACTATATATTAGTTTACCAGAATAATTATAGTATGCATCTCCTACTAATATATAATTACTTTTAACAACTATATCTCCTGATGAAATCTTAATTGGTAATTCTTTAGAAGTAGCAAGATTTAATAACAAATCATCACCTTCATAAGTAACTAATATAATTGGATATTTATCAGTAATATAATCCACTCTATCATAAATAGAATCTATTTCAATTTTATTCTTACTATTTACAATTCCATAATTATTATTTCTATCAGTAAATAAGAATAAATCTTTTTTATAATTATCACTTAATAAATTATAAATATCATCATCTAAATATTCAATATTCTCATAACTTAATTTAACTACTTCTTTTCCCTTACTATTAATAACACCATATGTATTATCATTTGCTACTATCGCATATCCTTTTTCATTATAATCAGTTATTAAATCATAAGATGAATCATTAACTAATTTACCTTCTTTATTAATATAATTATATTTATTCTCATTAACTCTTATATTAAGCATATTATTTACAAATTCATTAGAAACAGGTTTATATGTATCAAATGATCCTTCTTTGCCTTTATAAGATAATATGTTATAAACTTCTCTATTTCTATCAAAATCATATGTTTTTTCTAGTATTAATCCATCACCATAATAATAATCATTTGTTGTATTTTCATTAATAGTTTGTTTATTTGATAAATTAACAAAACTTAAAGATGTATCATCATTAACACATATAGCTATATTAGATTTTAAGTCTTCTACTCTAACTCTTTGATATTTATTTGTTTTAAGTTTAATAGTCTCATCACCAACAACTATATAAGTACTATTTTCGTTTGCATCTTTACTTTTAATATAAAATACATTATTTTTTAATACTTCTATATCATCAAGTGTATAATTATAAGCAATTTTACCTGATTTTAAATTTATAATTGCAGAAGAATCATTTACTTTTATTTTTGCATATCTATTTTCTAAGCCAGTATCTTCTGTTACTGGAGATATTTCTATATCAATGTTTTTATCATCAACTTCATCTACTTTAAAAGTAAATATTTCTTTTCCTTCTTTATTTAAAATGCCCATTGTTTCATCTCTAGTAAATAAATATACTCCACTCTTTGCGTAACTAACAGTATCATATTTAAAAGAAGTTAATTCTTCTAAATTACTATCAAGCATAGCTTGTTTTAAACCCTCTTTAGTTACTTTAGATGCAATATATCTATTACCAAATAAACCAATGTAATAATAATTACCAAATGGTATTTCTAATACACCTTTACTATTTAATACACCATACAAATTATTTTCATTCTTAACAACTGCATGTCCTTTATAGTAATCTGTACCATAAACATATTTAGCTCTTGTAATAACAGTACCTTCAGTATCTATATAACCATATTTACCATTTTCTTCAATTTTAATTAAGTCATTAGTATCTGCCTTACTATTATTAACAAATATATACATTCCTAAAATTGATACAAATATAAATGCTATTACAGGGAATATAATTGTTGGTTTTTTAAAAGATATTTTAGTATTCTTAGGTGTAATATTTATGATCTTAGGATCAATGATGATAATATTATTATCATCAGTAATAGTAGGGACTTCTTCAAATGGTAATTCTTCTAAAGAATCATCAATTATATTAGTTGATGTAACTTGTTCTTCAAATGGTAATTCTTCAAAATCATTCATAATTATCCCTCCTATTCTATCTTATTATTTTATCATATTTATATAATCTTGAAAACTACTCATTTTCATCATTTTCAATTTTATATAAAACTTCTCTTGGTTTAGAACCTTGTTGTGGTCCTACAATACCTCTTTCTTCCATTAAATCTATTAAACAGGCCGCTCTATTATAGCCTAGTTTAAATTTTCTTTGTAATAATGATGCTGATGCTTTTCCTGTGGAAACAACAAATTCTAATGCTTCATTATATATTGGATCATTACCTGATACATCATTTGGATCACTAGTATAATTTGATCCACTATTATCTTGTTCTGTATTAAATTTTTCGTCATAAACTGTTTGTTGTTGTTTAGCACAATAATCAACTAATTTTGTAATTTCTTCTTCTGAAACAAATGCTCCTTGAATTCTTTGTGGAATAGATTCACCCATTGGTAAGAATAACATATCTCCTTTACCAAGTAATTTTTCTGCTCCTGACATATCAAGAATTGTTCTTGAATCAACAAAACTACTAACTGCAAATGAAATTCTTGATGGAATATTTGCTTTAATAACACCTGTAATTACATTTGTAGATGGTCTTTGAGTTGCTACTATTAAATGTATACCAGCAGCTCTTGCCATTTGAGTAATTCTCATAATTGAATCTTCAACCTCTTTTGAACAAACTAACATTAGGTCTGCAAGTTCATCTATTACTACCACTATATATGGTAATAATGGTTTTCTAGATTCTTCTGGTAATTTTTCATTTTCTTTCTTTAAATATGCATTATATGTTTCTATATTTTTAGTTTTACTATCACTAAATAAATTATATCTATCTTCCATTTCAGCTACTACTTTTTGAAGTGCTATTGATGCTTTTCTTGGATCAACAACAACTGGTTGTAGTAAATGTGGAATACCATTATATATACCAAGTTCTACTTTCTTTGGATCTATCATTATAAGTTTAACTTCATCTGGTTTTGCTCTCATTAATATAGAACCAATAATACAGTTAATACATACTGATTTACCTGATCCAGTAGCTCCTGCAATAAGTAAATGTGGTGTCTTATTAATCTCACAATATCTTGGAGTACCCATTATATCTTTTCCTAAAGCAACCATTAATTTATTATCTAATTTTTCTTTAGGGAAAGATGTTATTATTTCTCTAAATGATACCATTGAATTAACTTTATTAGGAATTTCAACACCAACTGTACTTTTTCCAGGAATAGGTGCTTCTATTCTTACATCTTTAGCTGCTAATGCAAGTGCTATTTCACCATGAAGTGAAGTAATCTTACTCATCTTAGTTCCAGATTTTAATTCTAATTCATATTGTGTTACAGAAGGTCCAACATGAACTTCTCTAACTTTTGCTATAACTTCAAAATCAGAAAGAACTTCTTCTAATAATTTAATATTCTTTCTAATTTCTTCCTCTTCTTCTTTAGTACTCTTCTTTCTACCTGCTTTATCAAGTAAATCTATTGAAGGAAGTTTATAATTCGCATACATATTACTATTATTCATTGAATTATTATAATTTTCAGTAACATTCTTCTTATATTCTTCTTCTTGATTCTTATTTTCAAGTTCATCAATAGATGATACAACTACTCTCTTATCTTCTATAGGTTTATCTCTTCTAAATCCATGTGGATTATCATCTTCATCTTCTTCATATTCATCATTATCTTCTTTTTCTTTTCTTCTAAGCTTAGCTCTTTCTCTAATATTAGATATAAAATCAAGTATAGAAAAATTAGAAAATAATACTAGTCCAATAAACATAATTACACCTATTACAATATAACTGCCTATACTACCTAGTAATATATTAAATGATGATATAGTAAACGATCCAATAATTCCTCCACCTGGGAATGTAGTCTTAGCATTTATACATCTTTGAAATTCATCTATAGTTTCTTTCATAGTTGAACCAATACTACTATTCTCACCTAAATAATTAATATGAGCAAGTGAAAGAATACCTATAACAAATAAATATAATCCTATTAATCTAAGACTAAAATATTTTGGTCTTTCTCTCTTAATTAACATATATCCACCTGCTATTATTATTAATGCTAAGAATATAAAATCAAAACTTCCCATTAAGAACATAGCAAACCCTTTAAATATAGAACCAAGTATATTAGCTCTATATCCTAAAAATCCTATTATACCTATTACTATTAAAATAATTCCTTCTATTTCAACAGGAAATCTAAATTCAGAGGATTGTTTTCTTCTTTTTCTTTTTGCCAAGTAAAATCACTCCTATCATCTCACTATAATTATAACATTTTTTAAATAAAAAAAGAATGATAAATCATTCTTTTTTTCTTTTTTCAAGTTTTATTTTTTAAAATCTCGATCTAATATCTCCATTTTAATTTCATCATAATATTTTCCATCATAGAAATAGCTCTCTGTTCTTCTTCCATACTCTTTAAAACCACACTTTTTATAACAAGCAATAGCTCTTTCATTAAAACTAAATACATTTAAATCTACATTATGAAGTCTTAAATGATTAAAACAGAAATCAAGTAATAAAGTTAATGCTTCAGTACCTACTCCTTTTCCTCTATTAACTTCTTCTCCAATAAATATACCCAAAGTAGCTTTACCATTAGCTTCATCTACATTATCTATTCCACAATTACCAATAGATTCATTAGTTTCCATATCTACAATAGTAAAATTATATTTACCAGATTTTAAAACTGAACTAATCCAATCAGTTTCACTTAATACAGTAGTCATATTTCTAAAACATCCAATATTTCTTGTTACTTCTTCATCATTCATCCATTTTGTATTCTTTTCAACATCTGCTATATCAAATGGTGATAAATAAATTTGTTTTCCAACTAATTTTTTAAAATACATAAAATCACTCCTTTACTTTGTACTCATCAAGTTACTCGATGAATAATTCTTTAATCCTTTATAAAAAATAAATCTTGCTAATAGTGATATAAATACCGAGAATAATATAACAACTATTAACTTCATAAAATCAAATTCCCTAATAACAGATACTGGCACGTATACAGCAAATGCTACAGGTATTAATGTATAAAACAAAAATCTTAATTTATCATTAAATACTACATCAGGATATAACGAAAAAGTTATAAATATGTTTTCTAAACTAGAAGATAGTTCTTCACTTCTCTTTAATAAGAATGCTAAACTATGCATTATAGATGAAAAGGATGCAGAAATAATTGTTCCAAAAATTATAAAAACTATAATTAAAAGTATATCTTTTAAACTATGAAAGAATACTAAACTAAGTATTACTCCATATAGAAAATCACCTAAAGCAGAAACAACTGTCTTTGATGATAAAACAGCATTATAAGCATCTCTTGGCATAACTAGATATGGATCTAATGCTCCTTCTTCTATATATTTACTCATATAAAACGCACCACCACTCATTACTCTAGATAATCCAAAAGTAGCTGATGAAATACCCCATAATAAACATACTTCAGGAAACTTATAACCGCCTAAATCACTTTTAATAGAAAAAATAACTATCCATTGTACTAAAAAAGTAGCATTATTAAGCATCATAAATAATACATTTAATATGAACGAAACTGGGTTTGCCATCTCTCTAACAAGATTATACTTTACCGATAAAAAAAATAATTTTATTTCTTTTTTAACCTCCATAAACATTTAACTTTTTCACCCCCTTCTTATAAATAATTAATGATAGTAAAGTTATAACAATTAAATAAATTAATTGAAAAACAATAACTTCAACGAATAAATCAAATTTAAAATCTAATAACAATCTTGCTGGTCCATAAGTAGTTACAAATACAGGTGAATAACCTAAATACTTTTGTAAAAACTTAGGAAACATATCGATTGGAAAAAATATACCAAAAATTAATATAAACTTAGAATATATCCATTGAAATGGAGTTGAATCTTCAAACTTAAATGAGAATAAAGAAATTGTAATAGTTATTAAACCTTGAATCGATATAGCTAAAAATGCTGTTATAAAAAATAACAATAATTCAAAAATAGTTATATTAATATCTAATCCACCAGTGAATAATAAACCAATTAAAATACTAACAATACCATATAAAACAAATCTAACTAATGTATCACCAATATATATTGAAAAATAATATAATATATAATGATATGGTTTAGTAACTTTATAAACTATAGACCCACTTTTTATATCACTTTCTATTTGATTTTTAACTTTCTTACTAGTCGCATAATTTAAAGTATCCGCAAATAACATATACCAAATCATCATATTTAAAGTATATCCCTTAATAACATTTGTTCCATCACTATAAATATATCTCCATACTGATGTAAGCGCAAACATATTAATAAAATAACTTACGAATCTAAAAAGCAACTCATATGCAAACTTAAAAGTTTCAGATAAACTCATCTTAAAAATTGTAAAATATTTTCTCATTTTTTATTACCTTTATAAATACTTGAAATGATATCTTCTAGTGGTACATTAGATATATTAATATCTAAAATATGTTCTGGATTTAATACTTTTAAAAATTCAGTAATACTAGTTTTTGTAGTATCAACTTCTATTTTTAAATTATATCCCCTATCTTTTAAAATCTTTATTCCAACTTGCTCATTTAAGTTAACCTCTGTATTCATTTTA
>Ga0129306_1001082_pt1 | contig 34514 bp, 21 predicted proteins | sample P827metagenome_FD_94438 | JGI IMG/M metagenome (GOLD analysis project Ga0129306, IMG submission 94438) | Capybara group fecal microbial communities from Wisconsin, USA - P827 metagenome | ecosystem: Host-associated > Mammals > Digestive system > Large intestine > Fecal | place: USA: Wisconsin...
ATACAGGAAGCAGGTATACGAGTCATGGAACTATACGAAGAAGTATCCTTACGGCCGTGGCCTGACAGTGCTCCTGTTCGGTGCACCCGGTACCGGTAAGTCCATGATGGCGCAGGTTCTGGCTCATGAGCTTAACCTGGAGCTGTACAGAGTAGATATATCCAAGGTTGTAGATAAGTACGTCGGTGAGACAGAGAAATCCCTGTCGATGATATTCCGCGAAGCCAAGAAGTGTAACGTCGTATTGTTCTTCGACGAGTGCGATACCATATTCGCGAAGCGTTCCGACGACGGCGGCAGTAACCAGGCTTCAGCCAACAACAAGACGGCGCTGCTGCTTCAGGAGATGGAGGCATACGACGGTGTCTGCGTACTGGCTACGAACTACAAGCACAATATAGACCCCGCATTCTTCAGACGTATGAAGTACATCGTCGAGTTCCAGTTCCCCGATGTCGATACGCGTGAGATGCTGTGGAGAACGACCATACCTAAGGACACACCTCTTTCGGATGATGTTGATATCAGATTCCTTGCAGAGAAGTATGAGTTTGCCGGTGGTAATATCAAGAACTGTATCCTGAATGCCGCGTTCCTTGCAGCGGCTGACGAGACGGCCAACGGTCAGGTATGCATGAGACATTATTTAAACGCCATCAAGTATGAGTTCGTCAAGGTCGGCAAGGTATTTACCAAGTCGGACTTCGAACCGTATGCGGAGGATGTAGGACTGGCGTAAGAGGCAGCTACGCTGCATCGAATGCAGTATCAAAGCAGGACGCTTTTGCTGCAACCGGTACATGAGGATTACATTATGAAAATAGTCAGGAATTACAGGAAACTGAAAAAGTGGGCCAAGTCGCTGTTCGTAGCGATGCTCACCATATGCATAATCTTCACATCGACAGGTGTGTGGTCTCTGGTCGCATATGCGGAACCCGAAAACAGTACTGAGGAGACCACCCCGGAGCCGGAAGGTAATACTGATAATACAGAGGGGACCGGCGAGGGGACTCAGTGCACTCATACCGGTACCTTGAGCTATGTATTCTCGATGGCGGATGCCGCTGATATGCATGCCGTGATATGTAATGACTGCAACGAGAAGATAACAGATGAGTATTGCGACTATATCACAGAAGGAACTCCCAACGGAGACGGTACACATGTCGAGTATCTGGTCTGCACCAAATGCGGAGGTACCTTAACCGTGCCCGCAGCTTCCGCAGTTCAGTGTACACCCGGTGATGACGGAAGATGTACTGTATGCGGCGGCACAGTAGCGACTCAGACCTCAAGCCTGAATAATGTAGGCCGGCTCAGTTTGGGCTCGCCGATGCTTACTTCACCGGCAACTCCTATGCTGGGCTCACCTGCTCCCGGTCAGCCCGGAGCCTCGAATAATCCGATTGATTCAGGCGATGATATTTCTCCTTTTTTTTCATCAGACTCCAGTACGCAGCCTCAAGCATATGCGAGTACTTTAGCTTATACCGGCAGCGCTTTGGACGTGTTCTATACGGGTAGGACAGCTACCCCTCATAATCTTGTCGGCAGTGTATCGGACGTCACCTATCAAATAGTGATCACCGGTCCGGAAGGAACTACGTATCCCTATACGGGGCGGGTTTACTCTGCGTCAACGCCCGGCCAATATACCATGACGATCACGGTTTTATATAAGGATTGGCATGATGATAAATATTATGTACGTCAGCGGAATTTTACGGCAAAAGTTTTAAAAGATATAGCTCATCCGGATATCACGATTACTGGAGGAGAAACGATCGATTTTTATGATTATCTTTCTACATGGGATCTGACATTGACGGATGGGGCTACGACTTTGGATCGGTATTTAGATTTCGAGATTGATGACAGCTCGGTTCCCGCCACCGAAAATGATTTTGTCACGGCCGGAACAACATATACAGTCACCATTACAGGTACAGGATACTGTTATACCGGTTCAAGAACCGTCACTTTAAATGTTCCCGATCCGGCTATTACGAAGGCCGGGCAAATGGATTCGACGAATACATTTTACTTTGACAAAGTGACGCTTTCGTCTACAGGATATACTGTAGGGCTTTCCTCAAACGGTACTTTTGCAAGTACGGTAGATTATGATACCGAGACCAATGGAAATAAGGATGTAACCGTATATCTCAAAAAAGCCGGAAACCCCGGATTGACTAAGACCGAAACACTGAATGTTAAAGTGATTCCGTTAAAATACAATAACAGTGCGACTAAACTGGCCAGTTATTCGGGAGATGTCGTTGTAACTGCAGATGGCTATCTGATCTCGGATAGTAACAGCGGTCCGTTCACCGGTTCGTATACATTTAATCAGAATTCCGGCACGGTTTCACGGACGTTATATTTTAAATCACGTACTGATCCCAGCGGTGCTGTCATATCAAAAGCCGTCGATGTTACGATCAACCGTCCGACCATCCCCATCCGGTATAACGGTGAGGAGAGCCCCAACGGTGACGGTTATCCCAACAAGGTGGATATTACCGCACAGGGATATCTTGTCGGTACTTCTCAGACCGGACCGTTCAGTCAGAAGTACACACATAAGACGGTCGGAAACAACCAGGCATTCTATCTGTGGTTTAAGCCTGCAAACAGTTCGACCGCTCCGACTCAGGTACTTATCGAGAACATAACCATATATGAGCAGGATATCGAAGGCCCCTCGGCCAAGATAACCGTGGATGATTACTCATCCCGCAGGATCGCCGCTGAGAAGGATACCGTCTATATCACCCGTGAGAAGCGGGAGATCGAGATCACTGCTACGAGTAACAGCAGTACAAACAGTGCGATCGATAAGATAGAATACTTCACCAGTGAGAATTACTACGAATCCAAGTCAGAGATAGAGGGCGCGATAACTGACGGCAAGGCCAAATGGAAGACATATTACAGCGACAGCAAGCCTACTCTTACCGAGAATACCGCTGTATATATCTATGCGAAGATCACCGATGAGGACGGCAATACCCAATATGTATCAACCGGTAAGGTGATATATGATAAAGAAAAGCCCGTAGTCGATAACGGGATCCTCTCGGAGAAAGCCGGATCCGGATCGAACGGAACATCCGGTACCTCGGGATCAAGCTCGACAAGCGCTAACGTTACCCGCACCGATAACGGAGCCGTACTTGCAGTCACCGGTACCGATACACTTAGCGGTATTGAGTCGTTCTACATGGTATACCAGCCGTATAAAGACGGCGCCGTACCGCCCAAAGCAGAAGAAGTCATCGCTAACGGCCAGAAGGTCGACGTGGAAGTCAGGGACGGTAAGGTTGCAGCAGCCAGCTATAACCTGTCGGGACTTCTCTCGGACGTCAAGTATACATTCTATATAGTAGCCAAGGATAAGGCCGGCAATATCAGTGAAGTCAAGGTCGTGGATGCTGACGGGAAGGGCGGCTTAAGCAGCAAGGATGTATCGGGCAACAGCATAGACAGTCCTTCAGGCGGTTCAGGCGGACTTGCTCCCGCACCTAACGGCATAGCAGGCTCAGGTAATGTTACCAAGCCTTCAGCCGGAAGCGGATCATCGTCATCATCAGCTTCATCTTCATCTTCCGAATCATCACAGTCATCACCTCTTGACCGTGAGATCAACCGAATACCGTATATCTCGGATGCTACGGGAGATACGAAGATCGGTCTCGAAGCAACAGGCGGATGGGACAGGATCACCGGAGAAGTTTCCTCGGCACAGGCAGGTACCAGCATCGATGTTGAGATGAGCGGATACACCGTTGTTCCCGCTGCGGTACTCAGCGCAATGCGCGGCAAGGATGTGAGAGTTACATTCCAGCTTCCCGATGATATCGAATGGCGGATAAACGGTGAGGATATATCAACCGTATCAGGCGCCGACATGGATATGGGAGTAAGGCTCGGTGCACGTAACATCCCTCTGGACATGCTCGATGCCGTAACCGGAACATATCCTCATACGGAGATGGAACTTCTCTATGACGGACCGCTCGGATTCAAGGGCAAGCTTCGTATTCCGCTCGGAGAGATCAACAGCGGTATGTACGCACATCTGTATTATTACGATACCGATGCCAGAGAGATGGTCCTTATGCAGTCGACAGTTGTCAATGCCGAGGGTATTGCGGAGTTTGATTTTGAGCACGCTTCAGATTATTCGATCGTGATCAGACCTGAGGAAATGCTCATGGGATCAGCCGGCAGCACGGAGGCCGATACGCAGGAGCAGATCATCGGCATGGATGCCTATTCCACCATCAGATTATCAGATGCGGTCGGATCGGCAGCATCCGTGAGAATATGGCTGTTCTCGATTGCAGTCATCAGTGCCCTGCTGTGTGGTGCGATCCTGTTCATACCGGGTCTGCAGAACCCCGAAACCGCCCGACAGGATTATTGATAACTTATTATGCCGGAGACGATCCGGCGGACGGATCAGGATAGATTAAGCTGTGTGACACTTGTGTGACACAGCTTTTTTTATGATAGTACCGTAACTTGTTGGAAGTTTGTTGGAATGATTGATTTATAATACCATATGTTGTATCATTGTTCCGTCTAAACGCTATAATTTGAGCACGCAGTAGAACAGAGAGGAGAGTCTTATGAAAAAAGGTTTATCATTACTCCTGGCATTCGTACTGTCCATGACTATCTTCGTGGCTGACATTACGCAGATCAGCATGATCGTCAGAGCCGAAGAGATATCTGATGACGGTGGAGCAGTTGAAGAAGGCCAGCAGGGTGACCCGATCAATGACGATGATGAGATCAATGAGGCTTATCAGCGTTGGCTCGAAGAGCAGGCAAAAGAGGCTGAGGAAGCCCAGAAGAAGCAGCAGGAAGAGGAAGAAGCTGCAAGGCAGGCTCAGGAGCAGAAGCAGAGAGAAGAGGAAGAGGCTGAGAAGGCAAGACAGGAAGCCGAGGAAGCTGAGAAGAAGCGTCAGGAAGAGGAGGCAGCTCAGAACTACTCACTGACACTCTCAAACGGCAACTCCACCATCTCTTCCGTTGAGTTCGGAAGCGAGCAGGTAGGTACCCAGCGTGATTATCGCCCCGTATACGTTACCAACACAGGTACCGCACCGATCAATCTGATCACTACAGAGGTAGGAGATGCTAACTCCGCGTTCAGCATGACGCTCCACAGCGATAATGCAAACGGACTTGAACCCGGCAGATCAGCTCTTTACTACATATCCATGGCATCCAACCTGCCGGCAGGAGCCTACACCGCGACATACAAGTTCGCATCATCCGTAGATTCCACTTATGCAAAAGCTGTCACACTTCAGGTTTCAGGTACAGTCATCGGCAAGCAGGCAGCCGTTACATCCGTAGCGATCTCACCTGCCAATGCCACCGTAGCAGTAGGCAGCAGCTATGTATACAACGCAACCGTATACGGCACGGGAGATTATGACAAGGACGTGCTCTTCAGCATCTCCGGTAATAACTCCAATAATACATATATCACACAGAGCGGCAACAGCTGTACACTTAACGTCGGCCAGGACGAGACATCACCCAGCATCACCGTGATGGCAGCTGCAATCGCCAATACCAGGATAGTCGGATATGCATCCGCTACCACCATGAAGAACAGCTTCACCGTCAGCGCTTATGCAGATCCTGCAGCAGGCGGCCAGGTAACAGGCGGCGGCGCAGTATCCCAGGGCGGAAGCGTTACATTATCAGCAGTACCTAATAAGAATTACACTTTCTCGGGTTGGGTAGTAAACGGAAGCACCGTATCCACCTCGACCAACTATACGATATCCAATGTTCAGGCCAACATGAACGTGGCAGCCAGGTTCGCTCAGCGCAGTGTTACCGTAACCGCAGTAGCCAATAACGGCAATGCAGGTAACGTAGTAGGCGGCGGCACCATCAACTACGGCGGAAGCACCACACTTTCAGCCAGGGCATACAACGGATATGTATTCACCGGCTGGGTAGAGGGCAACACGGTAGTAAGCCGCGATGCATCCATCAAGCTCGAGAACCTGACAGTAGACCGCAAGCTCACCGCTATATTTGAGAAGACCTCTCATACACTGACACTTGCCGTATATCCTCAGGATACAGGTAAGGTCGAGGGCGGCGGAACATTCGAACTCGGCAAGGGCACTACCATCAAGGCATCACCGTATGACGGATATGAGTTCCAGGGATGGAAGGTCAATGACCAGTTCGTAAGCTACTCAAGAGAGTACAAGATCGACAACGTCACTCAGGATTACACATGTACCGCCATCTTCGTTAAGAAGAACGTACCCGTATATGAGATATCCTCGGGTGTAGCCACCACCGGCGGCTCCATCAGCCCCTCCGGTAAGAACAACGTGGCACAGGGTACCAACTTAACCTACACCATCACTCCCAAGTCGGGATTTGCGATCCTCGCTGTAGCAGTAGACGGTGTACAGGTAGGCAAGGTAAGTACATACACATTTACCAATGTACAGGGACCTCATACCATATCTGCAGCATTCGTGCAGACTGATGCAGGTCAGAAGACCGCAGCAGCATCCGGCCAGACAGTACAGGCCAATAAGGTTGAGCCCGTAGCCAAGACTACTACCAACACAGCAACCGTTACTTCTACCGTAGACATCAACGAAGCAGCATCAGGCGAGGGCGGTGACAACTACGTAGAGGAGATGGATCTGACTGACATTCCGATACCTACTGACGAGGAACTCGGTGTAACAGAGGATATCGCCGGTCCGTCATCCGCAGTCACCCAGATGCTCGGTATGTCACTCGATGAAGTAAGTGCCATGATCACCAGCGGTAATACGATGCCCGTACTCGATGCGGCATTCTATACCGGATCACTCGGAGCATATGTTCAGAACGCTTACGAGCCCAAGACCATGAACTCCGTTGATTACCAGAACATGTCAATGGAAGAACTGATGATGGCTACTGATGATACCATCAATCCCAGTCTTCCCGACCTGGACGTAGTAGTTCAGAGAATGCTCTCCACGGATGATGTCATGAAGCTTGCAAAGGGCGGACGTGTAGACATAGCAGTAAGCCTGACCGGACAGGATAAGGCAGATGCAGTGACCGAGCGCATCATGAAGAATGCAGTAGGACAGAAGCCCGTACAGTACTTCGACTTAACGATGCTCAAGTCCGCAGACGGATATACCGAGAGAGTAACAGAGCTTCCTACTACCATGGAAGTGGTAATAGAAGTACCCGATGAGGTATACGAGGCAGGTAAGACATATTCGATCCTGCGTATCCACAACGGCGAGCTCAGCGTACTGCCTGACTTAGATGACGATCCGAAGACCGTTACATTCCGTACCGACAGATTCTCATCCTACGCTATAGCAAAGCAGGTAACCACGACAAGCAATCTCGTAGCATGGCTCGTAGCAGGCGCAGCACTCGCATTCGGTGTAGCAATGACATGCTTCCTGGTACTGATCGCACATCAGAGAAAGTACAGAAAAGCAAGAAGAGCAGCACATTAATCACAGGATGATCTATGGAGATATATTTACTCCGTCACGGTATGACACCCTGGAACTACGAAAGTAGGATCCAGGGTGTTACCGATATACCGTTAGACGAATACGGCCTTCAGATGGCCGTAGAGACAGGACAGACACTTAAAGATAAGGGCATCAGCTTTGACCTGGTCTACTCCAGTCCATTATGCAGGGCTGTTGAGTCTGCCAGAGCAGTATCCGGATCCGATGAGATGATATTGGATGACAGGATCCGTGAGATGTGCTTCGGTTATCAGGAAGGCAAGCTGATTAAAGAGATGGTCGCAGAGGGCATGCCCTTTGAGTACTTTAAGGAAGACCCCGCGAAGTACGATGCTATCGCACGTGATGAGGATCCCACAGTCGAGAGATTCACGGATGTTCTCAACCGCGCCGGCTCATTCCTTCGTGAACGTGTGGAGAGCAGCGTGCGCCAGGACATGCGCATACTGATAAGTGCCCACGGCGCCCTGAATCAGGCGCTCATGATGCACATGCGTAACGATAGCGATATCTCTCATTACTGGATGGGAGGTCTGATGGATAACTGCAGCATCAATATCATAGATTATGATGCGCAGAAAAAAGAATATACCATCAGGGAGAAGAACTGTATCTATTATTCAGACGAGCTGCACGACAAGATGCCGAAGCTCCTCTGAGCAGGTGATCCGCAGATCCGGATCTAGGCTTTTTGATCGACTACGACATTGACGTAGTTATACGGTATCTCGATATTGTTTTCACACAGGGCCCTGAAGACGCAGGTGTTGATCTCATCCTTGACGACTTCGGTCCTGATCTCGTGAGGATAATAAACCGTGGCCCCGAGTATGATCGAACTGTCCTTGAGCTCAAGGAAGTATACGGATCTGCTGTTGGGGTCATCTTCGTTATACTTATCCTCATTAAGGGTCAGAGGATTATCACATATGGTCTTTCTGATGATCTCCTTGGCCTTATCTATGTCCGAATCGTAGCTGACCGGATATCTGAGTTCGAACGATCTGGGAACATATTCCACGAAACTGTAGTTGATTATGCTCGCCGCACTGACCTTGCTGTTGGGGATGATCATCCTGGTCGTATCCACGAGCTTGAGCACTACATGCCTGAGGTTCAGGCTGTCTACTATGCCGGTGGTACCGTCCTCGAGCATGATCCTGGATCCCACGTCAAAAGGCTTATACAGACTGATCTCGAGACCTGCGAACATGTTCTTTAACACCTCGTTCGCTGCAAGACCTACTACAGCGGCCACTACCGCGGTACTGCCGAGCAGCGACTGCGTAACCTTCTTGCCTCCCATGGGGATCACTATGAAAAAGACGATGAGCGCGAGTGTTATGGTCTTTTGCAGGAACTGCAGCGAGATGCTGTGCCCCTTTTTGCGCTCGATCTTCTTAAATATACGTCTGTTCAGTTTCAGGAGCCCGGTAAAGAGCAGTATATAGACCGCTGCGAATACGATCAGACCTATGATCACTATCAGGGCTACGCCTCCGAACGTCGGACCGTCACCGGATGCTTTTTCAGTAAGAAACTGTGTCAGTGTATCTACGATAATCTCAATCACTTCTGTCTCCGAATATTATGATTTGCCGTCACTTCCGATAACTTATAATACACTAACTATGCTATAATTGAACAGAAGTATCTGAAATATGAAAAGCAATAAGAAGAAGCGGGGAGAAACACATAATGCCTGATAACATACTATCCCGGGATAAGGTAAATACGGGGCGTCAGCGTGAGGTTGACGCCCTTAAGGCGTTTTCGATCATCATGATGATCATCACGCACTGCATAGATGAGCTGTATCCGTCATATGAGGCACATACCGCTTCGTACGTGATCAATGACATCCTGGCCCAGACGATAGGCGCACAGGGCTTCATGATCTGCATGGGCATTGGCATGATCTACTCAAGGCACGCCAAGCCGCGCGACTATGTGTACCGCGGGATAGGCCTGCTGATCATAGGACAGGTACTGAACCTCATCAGATATGCTCTTGTCTTTTCCATATCATATGCAGTGACCGGCAGCGAAGTCATGCGCGGGTTCGCATTCTTCACTTTCTCGAGCGACATCCTGCAGTTCGCAGGCCTGTTCCTGATGCTGTCGGGACTCATCATGCATCTGAAGCTTAAGCCCGGGCATGTCCTCGCGATCTCCCTGGTTCTCAACGTGATCGGCATGGGCCTTGCAGGGCGCATACATACAGGCTTCTACGGCCTCGACCAGCTGATCGGCCTGTTCGTGTTCACCGAGACCGAGAGCTACTTCCCGCTGTTTAACTGGTTCGTATTCCCGGCATTCGGCATGTTCTTCGGGGAGCTGCTGACGCGTGTTAAGGATAAAAAGAAATTCTATGCGCTGACGGCGATACCCTGCACCATAGTCACGATAGTCTACTATATCGTTGCGCTAAACGAAGACCAGCATGTGTTCACCGCGATCAATGAGTGGAAGAGCTTCTGCTACATGAGACTGCCCGATGCCATCGCGATGTTCTTTATCAATACACTGGTCCTGTGCATATGGTTCTTTGTGACGCTGCCGCTTCCCGATAAGGCGATGAAGCCGGTCGGGTTCATATCGAAGAATATCAACAGATACTACTGCGTACACTCGGTATTTATATACATGACGATGGGCTTGTTCATCAACTGCTTAGGGCTTGATACTGACAGTCCCGCAAGGTGCTACCTGACAGCGCTCGTTATCCTGATCATCACGACAGCAGTAGTATGGCTTTATGAGAAATACATGGCGCGTAAGTGCGCGGAATTTTTCGGCAGGAATAAGGCGATATGGTACGTGCTCGTGATCGCTTTAAGTATAGCCGTATGCGTATGGTCGGCAGCCGGAGTCAGCGAGTTCCCGAATTTATGCAACGATTATCTGGATGAGATTTTGCAGTAGTCTGTAGTTATGTAAACCGCTATCATATAGACTCGGCATACCCATTTGTGTTATCATATAGGATGATTTGTGAGGAGGGAGAACCATGGGTTCTGACAATCGGGACGACCTGGCGTATCGCCGGGAACTGGTGGAGAAATACCGCCCCATAGTAGAGAAGCTGGTCACATATCTGCCGTGGCTCGAACAGAAGCGCGGAGGCAGAGTGAGCGATCAGTTCACAGGCGAAGGAATAGCCGAGCATTCGGTCACATTTCCCGTATATGATTCTACGGTACTGGCGCTGGTCAAGCTGCTTAACAGTACACCCCTTATCGACAGGAACTATGTATATGTCTATTCCCGTAACCGCCTTAAGACGCACGAGGATGAGATCAGGCTGATCCATAACAGCGAGCTTAAGGATACGGCTAACATAGGTGCCGTCATGAGCAAGTATGTGCTCGAGGGCATGCGTAAGGGCACGATGTGGACAGAGGGAGTTACCAGCGGCATATTCTATGAGGCCATATCACAGCTTAAGAAGAACGTTGAATTCTGGGATGTTCCCATTCATTGATAATATTATGTAAACCGCAAGGAGCGGTATCGGAAAGGATTTAAAATGGGCAAAGTCAAACGTATCTACGTGGAAAAGCAGGACCCCTACGCGGTCAGCGCCAGGCAGCTTGAGGAGGAGTGTGCAAGCTACCTCGGCATTCACTCGATCAGTAAGATCAGGGTATTCATCCGTTACGATGTGGAAGGCATATCGGACGAGACATTCGAGAGGGCATGCAACATGGTCTTTGCGGAGCCCCCGGTTGATATCCTGTATCGTGAGACAATAGACATACCGTCAGGCGCAAGGGCATTCTCAGTCGAGTATCTGCCCGGTCAGTTCGATCAGAGAGCTGATTCAGCCGTTCAGTGCGTTCAGTTCATCAACGAGGACGAGACGCCTATCATCAAGACCGCCGTTACCTATATGATCATAGGTGACATCACGGACGAAGAATTCTCCAGGATCAGATCATATTGCATCAACCCCGTTGACTCACGCGAGACCGGATTTGAGAAGCCGGATACGCTGGAGACTGCTTATGATGAGCCCGAAGACGTTAAGGTATTCGACGGATTCATCTCGATGTCCGAGGAGGACATGCGTACTCTCTATGAGTCACTGGGACTTGCGATGACATTCAAGGACTTCCTGCATATCAGGAGATACTTTGAGGACGAGGAACATCGCGATCCTACGATGACCGAGATCAGAGTGCTCGATACATACTGGTCCGATCACTGCAGACATACTACTTTCTCTACAGAGCTTAAGAACGTGGAGTTCGAGGACGGATATTACCGTACTCCGATAGAGACCACATACCAGAGCTATCTTGACACCAGAGAGGAGATATATGAGGGAAGGGATGACAAGTTCCCGTGCCTGATGGATCTTGCTCTGATGGCCATGAAGAAGCTGCGCTCTGAGGGCAAGCTCGAGGATATGGAAGTATCCGATGAGATCAATGCCTGCTCGATCGTGGTTCCCGTTGACATCGATTACGGTCAGGGACCCGAGCGTGAGGAGTGGCTCGTATTCTTTAAGAATGAGACTCACAACCATCCTACCGAGATAGAGCCTTTCGGTGGCGCTGCCACATGCCTGGGCGGTGCGATCAGAGACCCGCTCTCGGGAAGAGGATATGTATATCAGGCCATGCGTATCACCGGTGCTGCCGATCCTACGGTACCCGTATCGGAGACTCTGCACGGTAAGCTCCCTCAGCAGAAACTGGTCAGAGGAGCAGCTGACGGATATTCGTCATACGGTAACCAGATAGGCCTGGCTACCGGCTATGTAAAGGAGATATATCACCCCGATTACGTTGCAAAGCGTATGGAGATCGGTGCCGTTATGGGTGCCGCTCCCCGCAGAAACGTTATAAGGGCAACCTCCGATCCCGGAGACATCATCATTTTGCTCGGCGGACGTACAGGACGTGACGGCTGCGGCGGTGCTACGGGTTCATCCAAGGTGCACACCGAGGAGTCGATCGAGACCTGCGGAGCCGAGGTACAGAAGGGTAATGCGCCTACAGAGCGTAAGATCCAGAGACTGTTCAGACGTCCTGAGGTCAGCCGCATCATCAAGAAGTGTAACGACTTCGGTGCAGGCGGCGTATCCGTTGCGATAGGTGAGCTGGCAGCAGGACTTAAGGTAGACCTTGATAAGGTACCGAAGAAGTATGCGGGCCTTGACGGAACAGAGCTTGCGATATCAGAGTCCCAGGAGCGTATGGCAGTTGTCATCGCGCCCGAGAACGTAGAGAAGTTCATGGGATATGTTGACGAGGAGAACCTGGAGGCCGTTGAGGTAGCGGTAGTTACCGAGGAGCCCAGACTCGTCCTTAACTGGAGAGGCACTCCGATCGTCAACTTAAGCAGAGCATTCCTTGATACGAACGGTGCACATCAGGAGACCGACGTAATGGTCGATGTACCGTCCGAAGAAGATAACTACCTGAATAAATATGCCGTTGAAGGCACAGCCGAAGCTCTCGAAGCAGGCGATGTGCGCAGGGCATGGGTCAACCTTCTGTCAGACTTAAATGTCTGCTCACAGAAGGGCCTTGTAGAGATGTTCGATGCCTCGATCGGCGCTGGCAGCGTATACATGCCTTACGGCGGAAAGACACAGCTTACCGAGACTCAGACCATGGTGGCCAAGCTTCCCGCACTTAAGGGTAAGACGGATACGGTTACCATGATGAGCTACGGCTTTGATCCCTATCTGTCGGGATGGAGCCCTTATCACGGAGCAGTATATGCCGTAACCGAGTCGATGGCGAAGATCGTGGCAGCAGGCGGTGATGTATCACGCATCAGGTTCACATTCCAGGAGTACTTCCGCAGGATGACGAACGAGCCTCACAGATGGAGCCAGCCTTTTGCGGCGCTGCTGGGTGCATATGATGCACAGATCGGATACGGACTGCCCTCCATCGGCGGCAAGGACTCGATGTCCGGTACGTTCGAACAGATAGATGTACCTCCGACACTTGTCTCTTTTGCAGTGGATACAGGCCTCGGCGATCAGATCATTACACCCGAGCTTAAGTCCGTGGGCGATCAGATCGTCCTGTTCGAGATAGAGCGCGACGAGTATGATATCCCGGTATATGAATCGGTTCTCGAACTGTATCAGGCGATCACCGAACTCATTCACGAGGGCAACGTGCGCGCAGCCTATGCCGTTGATTCATACGGCGTAGCTTCAGCGCTGTCACATATGGCATTCGGTAACATGCTGGGCGTGACCGTAGCAGGCGACTTTGACGCTGAGGATCTGTTTAAGAACGGTCTGGGTAACATCGTTTGCGAGGTTCCCGCATCGGCACTGTCCGTACTGGATGCTCGCGAGATCGAGTACACGCTCGTCGGCTCCGTTAACAGCGAGCGCGCATTCGTCGCAGGAAGCACACGCATCACTCTCGATGAAGCGATCTCGACATGGAAGAAGCCTCTCGACGAGGTATTCCCCTATACCGCAAAAGACGATAAGTCAAAGGTTGACATAACACCTTATAACGCACCCGAGGTTCATGTATGTTCTGCGAAGGTAACCAGGCCTACCGTATTCATCCCCGTTTTCCCGGGAACGAACTGCGAGTATGACTCCTCGAGGGCATTCGAGCGCGCAGGTGCAAATGTTGACGTACAGGTATTCAAGAACCGCACCGCGGAAGACATCAGGGAGAGCGTGAGCGTATTCGAGCAGTCGATACGTAATGCACAGATCATCATGTTCCCCGGCGGATTCTCTGCAGGTGATGAGCCTGACGGATCTGCGAAGTTCTTTGCGGCAGCATTCAGAAACGAGCATATCAGAGAAGCAGTCATGGACCTCATCAATAACAGAGACGGTCTGGCACTGGGTATCTGTAACGGATTCCAGGCTCTCATCAAGCTCGGCCTCGTGCCTTACGGCGAGATCCTGGATGCTCAGACATCCGATTCGCCTACGCTGACATTTAATACGATAGGACGCCATATATCCAAGATGGCTTATACGAAGGTCGTATCAAACAAGTCTCCCTGGCTTGCAGGTGCAGAGCTCGGAGCTACATATGTAAGCCCCGCTTCCCACGGAGAGGGTCGATTCGTAGCATCGGATGAATGGCTTGATAAGCTGATCGCAAACGGCCAGGTGGCTACCGTCTATGCATCACCTGACGGAGATGTATCGATGGATGAGGAATACAACATCAACGGTTCCTACAGAGCGATCGAGGGTATCACGAGTCCGGACGGACGTATATACGGTAAGATGGCTCATGCAGAGCGCCGCGGCGATCATGTGGCCATCAACATATACGGCGAGCAGGATCTTAAGATATTCGAGTCAGGTGTGGCATACTTTAAGTGAGCGGGATTAACATCACCAATTTCCAAAAGGAATTAGATAAGATCACGGGCGCTATCGATCAGAGACAGCGCCCGTCTCTGCTATTACACTCGTGCTGTGCTCCGTGCTCGAGCTATTGCATGGAGTATCTGCGGGAGTTCTTTGATATCACGGTCCTGTACTATAATCCGAATATCTCCTCGGAGCCCGAGTATGTTAAGAGGCTTGAGGAGGAGGTCAGGCTTATAGGGATCTATAACGATCAGGTCAGGGCCTACCGCGAGCGGGGCGAGCAGCCGGAAGCACAGGTGATAACAGACAACACCGGTTTAATAGAGGTGATCCGCGGGGATTATGAGCCGCAGACGTTCTATGAGGCGGTGCGCGGATACGAGGACTGCCCCGAGGCCGGAGAGCGCTGCTTTATCTGCTATGAGATGCGTATCAGAGAGGCTTACAGGGTGGCCGCAGAGCGGGGGTGCGATTACGCATGCACGACACTGACCATCAGCCCGCTTAAGAACGCAGCTAAGATAAACGAGATCGGTATGAAGCTGGAACCGGAGTATGCTCCCGTACGCTGGCTTCCGTCCGATTTTAAGAAAAAAGAAGGATTCAAAAGGTCGACTGAGCTGTCTGCCATATACGGATTATACAGACAGAATTACTGCGGATGTGTGTTCAGCAGGCCCCTTGATAAGGAGGTTAACGATGAAGATAGTAATGCTTGAGAGACTCAGTGTAGGTGAGGATGTCGATGTTTCCTACTTAAGCAAGCTCGGAGAATTCACAGCCTATGATAATACGGTGACGAAGGAAGAGATCATAGAGCGCGTGGGAGATGCTGAGGCAGTTATCGCCAATAAGGCCAGGCTTAATGCGGAATCGCTCAAGGATGCTCCCAACGTACGCATCATCGCAGAGCTTGCGACCGGATACGATAATGTGGACCTTGAGTACTGCAAGAGCAGAGGCATCAGAGTCGTGAATGTCAGAGACTATTCGACAGCCATGGTGGCTCAGCATACATTTGCGCTGGCGCTCGCAGTATCACAGAAGCTCGTTCATTACGATAACTACGTTAAGTCCGGGCAGTATGGTGCGCAGAAGAGATTCTCTAACTTCGATATACCCTTTAACGAGCTGGACGGTAAGACCTGGGGTATCGCAGGTCTCGGTAATATAGGCACGCGTGTGGCGAAGATCGCAGAGGCATTCGGATGCCGCGTGATCACGCATTCTATCACGGGCAGAAAGCATGACTCAGGTTATGAGCAGGTGGATAAGGAGACGCTGCTTAAAGAGAGCGATTATCTGTCGCTGCACTGTCCCTTAAGTGACTTAAGCCGCCACTTCATAGATGCGGATGCACTGAAGCTGATGAAGCCTACGGCCATCCTCGTTAATGTGGCCAGAGGTCCTGTCGTTGATTCTGCGGCGCTGGCAGATGCACTGGAGAACGGGACGATCGCAGGAGCGGGGCTGGATGTGCTCGAAGCTGAGCCTATCGCAGCAGACGATCCGCTCGGACGCATCAAGGACAGCAATAAGCTGATCATCACGCCGCACCTTGCATGGGCGAGTGTCGAGGCACGCACCAGATGCGTGAGTGAGGTCTATAAGAATCTGGAGGCCTTCATGAACGGTGAGGAGAGAAACGTGGTGTGCTAGGCGCATGTGTGGCCCGGTGAGGGTTGCGCGTTGCAATGCGGATAACTATAATCATATAAATAGATTGTGACTGAATATAAATAGGGGAGAATTCTATGAAAAAGTTCCTGGAGGAAATATCTGAACATATGAAGGCCGCCTTTGCGGCAGCGGGATACGACGAGGCGCTCGGCCGCGTATCCGTATCCAACAGACCCGACCTCTGCGAATATCAGTGTAACGGTTCTATGGCGGGAGCCAAGCAGTATCACAAGGCACCCATGATGATCGCTCAGGACGTGGCAGCCAGGCTCGAGGGCAGCACCGTTTTCAGTAAGGTCGAGGCAGTAGCCCCCGGATTCTTAAATCTGGATTTAAGTAATGAGTTTGTTGCAGATTATGTAAACCGCATGGCTGGTTCGGATAAGTTCGGACTTGAGACTCCCGAGCCCACTACGATGGTAGTTGATTACGGCGGGCCGAACGTAGCCAAGCCTCTTCATGTAGGCCACTTAAGGAGCGCCGTCATCGGAGAGAGCATCAAGCGTATCCTCCGCTACATGGGAAACACCGTATACGGAGATATCCACATGGGTGACTGGGGACTGCAGATGGGTCTCGTTATATATGAGACGAGCCTGCGTCAGCCCGATCTTCCTTATTTTGATGACAGTTTCACAGGTGAATATCCGGCAGAGGCACCCTTCACCGTAGCTGACCTCGAGGAGATATATCCGGCAGCGGCAGGTAAGTCCAAGGCCGATCCCGAGTATAAGGCCCATGCGATGGAGGCAACTCTCAAGCTCCAGGAGGGACATAAGGGATATCGCGCGTTATGGAATCATATGATGAACATATCCATAGCCGATATGAAGCGTAACTACGGCAGACTGGACGTTGAGTTCGATCTCTGGAACGGAGAGAGCACCGTTCAGGAGATCATCCCCGGCATGGTACAGGCGATGAAGGACGGCGGATTCGCATATGAGTCCGACGGAGCACTTGTCGTAGATGTAAAGGAAGAAACTGATACCAGGGAGATGCCTCCCTGCATAATCATCAAGTCGGACGGAGCATCTCTCTATAATACGACCGATCTGGCTACGATACAGGACCGTGTGGCAAAATACAACCCTTCCAAGATCGTATATCTGACCGACAAGCGTCAGGAGCTCTACTTCGAGCAGGTATTCAGATGTGCACGTAAGACCGGCCTCGCCCCGGATGACTGCGAGCTCATCCACTTAAGCTTCGGTACGGTAAACGGTGCCGACGGAACTCCCTACAAGACACGTACGGGCGGCGTTCCCAAGCTCTCCGATCTGATCGATGAGATCGATGAAGCCATGCTCGTTAAGATCAAGGAGAACACTCAGGCCAAGGGAGAGGACATCTCCGAAGAGGAAGCACTCGACAGGGCACGTAAGGTCGGAATGGCAGCCATCAAGTACGGTGACCTGTCCAACCAGGCCTCAAAGGATTATATATTCGATGTAGACAGGTTCACATCCTTTGAAGGAGATACTGGCCCCTATATCCTCTATACCTGCGTACGTATCAACTCCATCTTACGTAAGGCGGCGGAGCAGAGCATGGATCTTTCATCATGCAGGATACAGGCACCTGTCAATGCATCACATAAGGCACTCATGCAGGCTGTAAGCTCCTTCTCGGCAGAGATCACCTCCGCATACGAGGAGTACGCACCGCACAGGATCTGCGGATATATCTATTCGCTCTCCAATGCGTTCAACAGCTTCTATCATGAGAATCATATACTGACAGAAGAGAATGAGGAGACGAGAGGGTCGTTCCTTGCGCTTCTTGATCTGACAGGTAAGATACTTAAGACCTGTACGGATATGCTGGGATTTGAGATCCCGGAGAGGATGTAAATAGTTTACATAATACAGACGCCTTTGGGCGGTGAGGTTGACATAATATGAAATGGTGGGATAACTGGAAGAAGCAGAGCTGGTTTTCGATGACGGTTGCGATATGCATCGGCATCCTGTTCTATATGCTCTTATCACATATCAGCATATTCGGTAACTTTTTTGCCGGATTATGGGCGCTCGTCAAGCCGCTCCTGTACGGCCTCATCATCGCATACCTGATGGACCCCATCGCGCGCTTCTACAATGTGAAGCTCTTCGGTAAGATGAAGAAGCAGGGTCTCGCGCGTAAGATCAGCGTGGTCATGGCGGTCATCACGGTGCTTGTCGTTTTTGCACTGCTGATCGTAGCGGTATTCCCGCCCCTGGTAAAGAGTATAGCCGGACTGATCACCTCGATCGCAGACGTGATCTCGTCCCTGAATGCGAACTCGGGAGACCTCTCCACGATACTTCCTCCGGGCATAGCCAAGATGTTCAGCGGCCTGACCTTAGGTCCGAACGTCCTGTCCAAGATCACTGATTTCTTCACAGGCCTTCTCGGCGGCGTGGCAGAGTCCGGCGCATCCATCGGAACCGGAGTCGTAGATGTCCTGATCGCATTCATCCTTGCCATCTATTACCTGATGGATAAGGCGAGACTGCAGGAGATGGCACGCAGGTTCTTCATGGTCATCCTTAAGGAGAAGAGGTTCATGGCAGCACGTGAGATCATCACCCGCATTAACACGATCCTTCTTAACTATATAAAGGGCAACCTTATCGAAGGCATAATCGTCGGCGTCGTTAACGGCATCCTGATGCTCATCTTCGGCATGCCTTACGTACTCCTTATTTCCATCGTCGTAGGAGTGACGAACCTTGCCCCGACCTTCGGTCCTATCGTAGGTGCCGCGATCGGTGCAGTCCTCCTGCTTCTGGATAACCCCGTGAACGCACTGATCTTCCTGATCTTCACGGTAGTGATCCAGACCATAGACGGTTACATCCTGAAGCCCCGTATCTTCGGCGATTCCTTCGGTGTATCACCGCTGCTGATCCTGATCAGTATCATCATCGGCGGCCGTCTGATGGGAGTTGTAGGCATCCTTCTTGCTATACCTTTTGCAGCGATCCTGACCTTCCTCGGCGACGGTGTCTGGACCCAGTACAAAACTCACAAGAAGACCATAGATCCTGACCGGGATACATTGATGTAAGTCAACCCGGGCGATCCCGCCCGGGTTCTTTTTTTGATGCGACACTCCTCTCCGCGAACCGGAGGCATAATCGCCGGTATTCGCGTACATGCAGAGGCCTACCACCCGCGAACCGGAGGCATAATCGCCCAATATTCGCGTACCGCCCCCGGCCACCATGCCGCGAATCGGAGCCACATCGCCCAATATTCGCGTACCAGCCCTGGCCACCATGCCGCGAATCGGAGCCATATCGCCCAATATTCGCGTACATGCAGAGGCCTACCACCCGCGAATGAGCACCATATCGCCCGATATTCGCGTACCGACCCCGGCCACCATGCCGCGAACCGGAGGCATAATCGCCGATATTCGCGTACGCGGAATAAGGTCTTGACAAGGATAATAAAAAGAAGTATCCTATCATAGTCGCTTGTTTAAGCGTATACGGGGTCTTAGCTCAGCTGGGAGAGCATCTGCCTTACAAGCAGAGGGTCATAGGTTCGAGCCCTATAGGCCCCATTTAAAACGCGATAGCGTTTATTACCGGCGAAAGCCTGCTTTCGTCGGAGAGGAGAAGTCTCGAAGCGCTAGGAGCCCTGAGTATACGAGGGGCGACAGGAGCGTAGAGCACTTCGACGAGGCGAGATAGCTCAGTTGGCTAGAGCACGCGGTTCATACCCGCGGTGTCGAGGGGCGCTACGTGCCGGTGGCACGTGTCCAGCGCCGACCGGAGCGAAGCGGAGAGTCGAATCCCCCTCTCGCAAAGAAGAAACAAATTAATTAAATATGGCGAGATAGCTCAGTTGGCTAGAGCACGCGGTTCATACCCGCGGTGTCGAGGGTTCGAATCCCCCTCTCGCTACTGAAAATGGCTACGGAGAAATCCGTAGCCATTTTTAGTAGCGACAGAAATATAAGACACGAGACACCGCGGCGGTGTCGAGGGGCGCTGCGTGCCAGTGGCACGCGTATAGCGCCGACCGTAGCGAAGCGGAGAGTCGAATCCCCCTCTCGCTACTACAGAAAAAGGTTGCGGAAGCTAGTATTTATAAGGCTTCCGCGTTTTTTTGTCTTTTGAAAAGTTGATGACATTTGATGACAAAGCCTCCAAGGAACACTATTTTGCGAAACAGGAGAGTTAGTCCGCTAAACAATATAGGAAATTGACAATAGGGAATATATCCCCTATAATCAGATTAGTTCAAGGAGGATGAATAATGCCTACAATATGTCATTTTTATGGAATCATTATTGTTATGTATTTGAGAAATAAGGAACATAACCCGCCACATATCCATGCTATTACGCAAGATTTCGATGCACCGTTTTTGATTGCTACCGGTGAGTTGATGGAAGGCGAATTCCCGGCAAAGGCTCAGGCAATGGTAAAAGAGTTCATTCTAACATACCAAAAAGATTTGGAGGAGATGTGGGAGAAAGAGGAATATCGAAAGCTTCCACCGTTGATTTAAGATGTTTCACAAAGCTGTTGAATTAAAGTACAAAGAAGGAACGACATTAGAGGTCTCATTTCAGAGTGGGGAGATTAAACAGTATGATATGGCTGAACTGTTTGATAAATATCCTCAGCTAAAAGCTCTGCTTGATAGGAATCTTTTTTTGTCCGGGAAGTTGGCCGGTCCTTATGGCATTATATGGAACGATGATCTGGACATTGAAACAGAAACGATATACGAGGATGGAATAACCGTTGGCAGCTCAAGTATTCCATATAATGTCAGTGTTGGAAATGCTGTATTAGCGGCCAGAGCTAAAGCCGGGATATCTCAAAAGGAACTGGCAAATCTAACCGGTATTGATCAATCTGATATATCTAAGATTGAGCGTGGTGTTGCAAATCCGTCGGTTAACACATTAAACAGAATCGCAGTAGCTCTTGGCGCGCAACTTGTTGTATCTATCGCTTGATTATTCTGTTTAGAGAAGGTACTGCATAAATCCGTGACTTTCCGTGACTTTTGGAGACATACCCTCTGAAAAACATTGAATTTACGCGACTTTTTATAGTCGAGTGGGGTTCGAATCCCCCTCACCGGACCTTAAACCTATAACTTACAACCGCACATCAGAGTGATTAAGACGATTCCCTGCAAGTACCTCGAAAGTGAAAAATCCACACATGAAAACCCGAGTGCGATCTGGAAGAACAGTATGGTCACTCCGTTCCGCACTGACGGAGAAACATTTATCGATCTTTAGGTCGAGGGAGACGATTACGAAGTGTACAGAATATATATCGGCCTAAATGACGACGGAAGATGGTGCCTGACATATACCGACGGACTCTACGGATCGGAAATCCTGACTACCTGTTTCACCGGCCTGTATTTTGTGAGATGATGCCGAACTCAGACATAATCGAAAACAGACTGTATCCTGTCTGTTATCTGTATGATGTGAGCAAGGCTGATACGCCCTTTCGGAGTGTATCTTCTTGAGCGGATATCAAGAAGGCGCATACTGTCGCACAAAACGTATCTCTCTTCATCGATCGGACAGGAGAGTGTGGCAGAAGAAAAACCTTCGATTATAGGGCATACAATGACTTTTCCGGATTCGTTGAACGCTTTCTTGCTGACTACGAGTGCGAGCTGCTGAATCCCCTCTGCTTTGATGATCTCGCCCTGTTCTACCATACTTCAGCCCCCGTGGGGGTACCCCAGTCCATTTCATCCGATACGATCATTTTGCCGCCGGACTCATTTATATATTCTTCAAGGGTTTTATGTTCAAATGTAAATCCGGATTCAAGCAGTTCCCTTATTTGATCATCAGTCATATGGTTTATGGTTTCCATATTCAGTCTCCTGTTTTCTGCATATTTTCGGTAACGATTATTCTCTGATTCTATATTGCGGGAATTGAGTTCGATAAAGAATTCACCCGCCTCGATTCCAAAGTATTCACCTAGCCGCATCAGCTGATCTTCGTGGGGCGTGGATCGCGCGTTAACCCAATCGCAGAGTGTAGTGTATTTGATATTGAGGTCGCTGCATATCATGCGTCGGGTTTTATTGTGTTCCTCCATCAGATATTGCAGATTATGGGCAAATAAATATTTGATTTTGTTCCTGGAAGTATTTTGTGTCAATATTGCTTCCTCCGCCTGTTTACGAGAATATCGTAATTTTACTATAAAATCGTAATAAATTCAATAAAAAAGAGGGTTTTGAAGCCTTAATTTGTTATATTTTTCTTCTCAAACCGACCGTGAGTTATTAAAATAAAATAGGCCTATTCTTTTATGTAGAATTCAGCATAAATCGGAAATCCAAGGAGAGAATAAATGGCATTGGAAATCAGACCTGAAGTACTGACGCTCGATGACGGTTCGAAATACTGGGAGCAGCAGTACGACAGCTTTTATCTTAAGACATATGTACCTGCAAATGATTTGGACGGGCAGGTAAATAACTACGGATTCAAGGCGCCTCTTCTGATAATATTTGAAGAGAACAAGTCTGAGCGGGACGGAGCTATAGATTTTGCACGTAAAACCGGGCTCGCGGATATTGCGGCAGCATATGATGCGAGCGTGCTTTTCATCTATCCGACCTGCGCGGGTGGGTGGGAGAATGCGCCTGCTTCTCTATATACGGACTTCATCGCGGAAGTGCGTATGGATACGGTATACAGCGAAGGCCTCGATGAGTTTCATGATTTCTTTGCGAAGAAGTTCAGAGGATACTACATCAGAGGTTCCAAGTTCAGGGCTGACATCTACAGCTACGGGAGTTCCGCAGACTTCGTTGCGCGTAATCTGCTTAAGACGATTCAGGGCGAGTACCTCTGGGGCCCCGGAGAGATCACTCCCGCGATGTGTTCGATGGAGCGCCTTTCCGTAATTACCGATGTTGAGCGCAGAGACATAGCGATCATGAGCATCGGCAATTCCGATGAGATAAACAGCGCATTTGACGGATGTGAGAATCTCCTGATAAAGGAGACGGCCGACTATGAGGCAGATTATAAATCTTTTGTCCGGAAGTATAAGATGTGGTGCGGACATATTGAACTTGAGCCGGATTTTGATGAACTCGGCATGACCGAGGAAGCCGGCATCGTCACCGTACAAACATCGCCGAATAACTTCGGTGCATATAAGGATGAACCTGAGCACCGGGTCGGATATTTCGCATACTATAACAACGGACTGTTCGATAAAGGTCCCGCCCCACTGTTCGTGGGATTCCACGGAGGCGGCGATTCATCGATGTATCTGACCTATGTGGCGGAAGTGTACCGTGTGGCACACGATCATGATCTTCTCTATGTATCGATAGACAATCATTTGGATGTGACTCCCACCGAGATCATGGATGTGATAAATGAGCTGAAGATGCGCTACGATATCGATGAGCATCGCATATATGCGGGCGGTTCTCCATGGGAAGCGGTAAGACGACGGATATGTTTATGGAGTACCCCGAAGCGTTTGCCGGACTTGCTCCCTGCAGTGCGTTGTTCCCTGTGAAAGATAATCAGTGGAGTCATCCGATAGACGGACACATCAATCAGGATATCCCGGTGCCGATCTTTTATTCGGGCGGTGAGGAGTCTCCTCTTCCCGAACTTCCTTTTCAGGCTGAAACGTGCCTTGAAAGAGCGCAGTATTTTGCCCGGGTCAATCGTCTGAAAGCCGATTTCGGATCGCTTAAGTATGAAGACAGGGATAAATGGCCGGATAAGATATGGGGCATTCCCGGCGATCGTACGGAGCGCATATATGATGAGACCAGAGATTCATATCTGACCGTTAATTACTATGACAGTGATGACGGTATATGCCGTACGGCTTTTGCGAGTGTGAGCGGACAGCAGCACGAATGCAGGCATCATTCCGTTGAGCATGCGTGGAGGTTCATATCTCAGTTTACGCGGGAATGACCGATATCCGGAGACATCACATGGTTTTACATGTTACAAACATCAATCTCATATCGCCGAAGAAACTCACAGACTATATAAAATATATTAAGACCGACGAGATTCCGCTCATTCAAAAGGGAGAGGCGATAGTCTTCGGGGTCGACACCCCTGCAAACGAACATGTCGGAGCAGCGGTCGTTGAAACGGCACGTGAACCTGACAACGGTCCGGGACACGTTCTGGTCATCAGGGATCTGTATCTTACAGAAGATTACCGGACCCCGGGTGTGTATGGTGCCCTGATAAGCAGGATATCCGAGGAAGTGATCCGGAGAGATTACAAAGGTATCGTCATGCAGACCGCATATCCCGATGATCCGGTGTACGAATCCTACCTTGAGAAGCATTGTATACGTCTGGATGACGGAAATACCATCTACGAAGTGGATGTTGATCTGCTGAGTGATCACCCGTTCATCAGTAAAGCCTTAACCGGAACCGAAGGATCCGTAGAAAAGTTCAGCAATCTCAGCACAACCGAAAAAAATGCTTTCATGTCCGAATGGGGCGATCATTTTCCGAAGGGTTTATCCCCCGGATATCTTCCCGGTAAATGGCTGCAGGATCTCAGCTATGTATATCTAAAAGGTTCCGAATACCGGGGATTCATTTTTACTTCTGAGTTGTCACCCGAAAAACTGTATATAGGAAGTGTCTACTCCGATCCGGGACATCCGCTTGTCGCCGGGGCTCTTATCGGCAGACTGGGAAGAGATGTACTGCGTGGATCGGATTACCGTAAGGTGATGTTTGTCGCAGCAACCGATGCCGGCAGGGTTCTGAGCAGAAAAATAGTACACGAAATAAAAAACGTTAAGAAATGGAAGATTCACAATTATTATCTGGAGGTATAAAAAGTGAAGAAAGAAAAAGAAAACGAAACGATCGAATTAACCGAAGATGAACTCTATGAAGCTGCGGTGTATGTAATGACCAATGGGCTTCTGAGCATCCTGACCGAAGACCTTGAAGAGGATGCACATCTGACCATGGGCTCGAACGGCTTCCCCGCCATCGATGCCATCATCGGCGATCTGAACTGCAGGCTCTCTTATTTCCCCGTGGGAGATACCGATACGGACAGATTCCTGCTCATGATCAGAGCAGCTGTTCTTGCAGGCTCGGATGAAGCAGATCAGACTGCCCGTATGCTCGCATGCGAGAGCTTTAATGTGTCAAGCGTATTTGGAACAGCTGTTTTCATCCCCACCGACGGAAGCGTGGAATATCGTGTTTCCATTCCGGAAAGAGGTATGATGGCAGATCCCGAAGACTACGGGTTCATACTCAATATGATGAAGGAAAGCGTTAACGAGCTTACGGAATTATTAGAGGACAGATAAAGTGTCTGGATTATCCAAAAATCTATCAAAGCAAAAAAACGAACAGCAGCAGATAGTCAAAACCGAGGAATCAAAACTTACAGAGCAAAAACAGTATTTGCCTGTCCCTGAGCCCGATGAAAAGGTCAAAGTCGTCGGAAGGGACAGTCTTGCAGATTCCATCCCCAGAGAAGCTGTTGAAAAGAATCTGACAGGTGCTGTAAAAGGGTTCTTCGGGCTTAATAAGTCAAGAAAGCCGATTGTTGTCGGGGACGAAAATGTCATTGTGCCTCAGCCCCGGGTAGAGGCCGGCCCTGAGCTTATACCTGCGGTTGATCTGACGGACGAAGAGCGGATCCACAAGTCTGTGAAAGCCCGAAAAAGTGCCTGGGGTGACTATACTCCCAAAATTCAGGAGATCATCGATTCGGAAGAATTCAAGTCTGTTTCGGATGAGACCAGGCGTATTTTTGATGAGATCATGACGGTTTCTTTGGAAGATATGACGGACAGAGATAAGGCAAAGATTGTGGTCTCGGTGTCCAAGAAGCTGGCCGGTCTTGAAAGCGGACAAAAGAAAGTTAAAGACCTGCAGATCCGATTAAGGCTGAATAAGATTCTTAAGCAAATGACCGATGGAACCCTTGACCTGCCGGCAGCAGACCGCATTCAGGATTTTTCGGATGATTCCTACTTTAAGAAAACTACCGAACTGCCCCCTCCCGCCCCCGGTTCTAAAGTGAAACTGAAATATGATAAAGGCGTTATCGACTTCGATGACAGAGAAGAGGTGACAAGTCTGCCTTTATTTCAAGCCGAACCCTGTATGACGGATGTTACACAGGGCGACATTGGCGATTGTTATTTCCTTACAGCGATCAATACGATCCTGGACCACGATCCTTCGCTTATCAAAAAATGTATGAAGGATGAGGGGAAAACCGTGGTTGTCAGGTTTTTCGACATGCATACGGGTGAACCTGTATATATCAGAGTCAGTAAGACAGTTCCCGTCAAATACAGTAAGGGAACGGATTCCGCGGGAAATGAAGTCAGATCAAAGAAAACCCGATACGGAAGCACGGGCCCTCTCTGGGTTCTCATGATGGAAAAAGCATTTGCGGCCGCAAGATTCCAGGTGGATCCATGGTTCAGGAACTTACACAAATCTGCCCCCCCAAAAGGTTACGATTCTTTATCGGGTGGTCAGACGTACAACGTCATTCAGATACTTGCAGGTACCCGGATGGATGTAAAGCATCTTCCCGGCGGAAAACATGAAGGAAAATATAAGGATATCGGTACTCTGTTTACCCATGTGCATTACGGTGAAAAAGAGGAATTCATGAAGGTCCGTAATGCCGACGGCACCAAAAGAACAGCCACCGACTGGAATAAATACAAGGCAGAAAAGATATTCGGGATAAAGATAAAAGCAGGTCAGGATAATATCCTTGAAATGTTCAGAAAGAACCGTGTGTTTGATGTTTATCAGAACTTCCTTAAGGATCACCTGAACAGATACTTCCAATCTGTACCTAAAGGTAAGGGGCTTTTTTCGTCATCCAACCCCGCATTCCGAACCATGACAGATCTTCACTTCTTCCTGGATTCGGTCAATATCTCCAAGATGCCGGCATTAAACTTAGGTCACGGGATAGACGAGCTGGAGGTCAGAAGGCATTATATCAAATATTTCCGTGACTCCATCGCCTCATCGGGGATCCTTGGGCGCGGGGTCAATGCCGACGGCGAATACAGCGATGAAGAGAAAAAAATCTATGAGGATATAGCGTTAAACACAAAGGATCAGTACGGCAACAGACGTATGATAACAGCAAGTACAAGCCAACTTGATCTGACATTCAAGAAGGGAGCACCGACCAAGTATGGAAGAGCCGGGGAACACATTGTTACGGGTATCGCCGGCACGCATGGTTATTCGATCCTCGGAACCGAAACCAGAGATGTGATCATTAGAGGAAAGAAAATCTCCAGACGCTTTGTAGTCGTACATAATCCGTGGAATAACTATTGTGTGCGGTTGTACGAACAGGATACGCTGAAACCGTATACGGCTCCGGAGGGCAAGGTTTCAAAAGGCACTTTCTTAATGGAACTGTCTGATTTCTGTCACACGTTTGCTTCATATGAAGTTGAAAAAACAGGTGAATCAATATCAGAAAAGAAAAGCAGGGTGGTGCCTGAAGCTCCCGTACTGCCGGCTCCTATGCGTGAAGCGGCGATAGACCTTACCAGGGAAGAGAGGATATCCGCATCCGAGAAGAAGCGCGAAAAATCCTGGGCCGATCTTGCGGCCGTTGTCAAAGAGATCATTGACCTGGATGTATATAAGAATGCTTCCGATGAGACAAAGCTTTATTTTGATCGGATCATGGATGCTCTGAAGCCCGGTGTGACGGAAGAAGTCCGGGCAGCGACCGAGACCGAGGTATATAAAAAACTTTACGAGATCTCAGAGCGGATCAAAAGTATCGATATGATCGACGGTCCCGATGAGGCGGCTGTAAATGCCGAAAAGCAGAGAAAACGGGATGAGATCCCGGATTACGGGATCCTTATGCGGCTGTTTACGCTGCTTGATGCAAAGACCGGCGGCGGACTTGAAGTGCCGAAAAAAGCTAAGATACATACCGTCAGTGATGACTTCTTCCCCGAAAGGGAGTTTGAACTCAAGAGGAAACGTACCGGCAAGGACGGCCAAAGATATAGCAGGATCAATATAAAGATCGAAAAGAAAAAGGAGAGTGACAAGTCCGATGAACCACTTTTTGCAACGGAGCCTGCCATCAGTGATATAAAACAGGGCTATCTGGGCGACTGTTATTTCCTGAGCGCTCTTAATGCCCTTATGTTTAAGGATCCCCAGCTGATCAAAAACTGTATGAGGGATGAAGGCAGTACCGTAGTTGTCAGGTTCTATAACATGACTACGGGTGCGCCTGTCTATGTCAGGGTCAGAAAGACTGTTCCTGCACAACGTTATAAAGGTAAAGACTGGCAGGGGGATAACATCGCCTCCGAGGAGGAGATATACGGAAACAAGGGTCCCTTATGGGTCACCATGATGGAGAAGGCATTTGCCGCGGTAAGGGAGCAGCTCGATATCTACTGTAAAACTGATGAGTATAAGAATTTCAGCAAAGACAGAAGGGGACACGGTACTCTGGATCTGGGATCTGCATCATACGCGATCAAAATGCTTACCGGTATGGAGATGGAGGCAAAGCTCCTTCCGGGAGGACCGGCGAGGAAGACGTATAAGGACATCTCCACGCTGTTTACCCATGTTCATTACTCTGAGAAAGAGGCTTTTCTGAGAGGAAAAAAAGAAGACGGTACCAAGAGAAAAGCAGCTGACTGGAACAGGTACAAAGCCGAGAAGATATTCGGGATCAAGATAGAAGAAGGTAATAACCGTCTCCTTGATGTCTTCAGGAAAAACAGAGTATTTGATGCCTATCAGAGATTCATGAAGGATCATCTTGAGAGGAACTTCAATTCCCTTGGTAATAAGGATGCAAAGCCCGGCTTTTCCACCCTGACGGATCTGGATCTGTTCATTGATTCCATAGATATTTCGCAGATGCCTGTATTAAACCTGGGTCCCGGTATAGACGAGGATCAGGTCAAAAGGCATTATATCGAGTATTTCAAAAGTACCATCGCCGCTTCGGGGATCCTTAAGTGCGGGGTCAATACTACCGGCAAGTACAGTGAAGCGGAAAAGGCGATATTTAAGGACATTACGAATAACCTTATATCAAAAGACGGGAAAAAACGTGCGGTTACGGCTTCGACCGCAAGACACGGACTCTCAATAAAGGCGGACTCCGCCATGCTGGGAGGCGGTGTGGAATGCCTTGTAGGCGGCGTTGCGGACATCCACGTTTACACGATCCTGGGAACCGAGACACGCGATGTGGATGTTAACGGTAAGACCGTTAAGATGAACTTTGTTGTGATCAATAATCCATGGAATAACCACATGGTGCGCCTGTATGAGAAGGACACCATGAAGCCCTTTATGCCTTCGGAAGGAACCGAAGCCAAGGGCACTTATCTGATGGAGTTGTCCGATTTCTGCAATACATTTCAGGAATACAATGTCGAAAAGGAAGGGGCCTATAAGGAGGAACCGGAAACCCGCCTGGTGGAGGATGAGGAACCCGAGCATGAAGCCGCGGTTGATATGACCGATGCGGATCGTGAGGTCGCATCAGTCAGGGAAATGAAGCAATGGAACTCCGATATCCGGAGAATGCTGGATGAGATCAGGAATTCCCCGGATTATCCCGGATATGCTAAGGAAACCAAAGATATCATAGACAGATACTATCATATGGTTGCCGATGATACATCGGCAAAGAACAGGAATAAGGTCGGTTCGAAGATCCTCCCTGTTCTTAAAGAAGTATGGGCCACCCAAAAGTCCGGTTTCGGTGCAAAAGATACTGAAGTGCTTATGCGGCTTGCCGGTATCCTGATCCGTACGTCTTCGGGTGACCTTGAACTCAAAGGCAAAGAGAAGATCGAAGATCATACATCTGCTGACAAGGATAATTTTGAATCAACCAGGCAGATGAATGAACCCTACATGCTTGGTAACGAGCAGGTGACGATCACCAAAAAGGAGATCATAACGGATGATCCCATCTGTGACCGCTCTGCCCATCCGCTGTTTGCCACCGAACCTTCTGCAGACGATCTGGTGCAGGGAGATCTCGGTGACTGCTTCATGATCACAGGATTAAAGGCTATAGTGGAGAAGGACCCGTCACTCATCAAGGAGGCCATGAAAGATGAAGGAAGCACCGTAGTTGTCCGCTTCTATGATCATAAGTCCCTGGAACCTGTATATGTGCGGGTAAAAAAGAGCCTGGCGATCACCAGAACCACATATATTGACAGTAAAGGCAATATTGTGACAGCTAACAAGATGAAGGGTGCGCAGGGGGCGCTGTGGGTAAACATCCTCGAAAAAGCATTTTCATATGCAAGACCTGACCTTCACGATCCCCGATATACAAGGAGCAGCCCGCACGGATTTGGTGTTATCGACGAGGGCGGACAGCCTGCGGATTTTGTCCGGATCTTTATCGGTAAGAAGTTTAAGGAAACAACGTTAAAGGGTGATACTTATGACCGCAGACGTTATTACGATCTCGAGGATCTGGTGTACAACGTCAAAGAATCCCTGAAAACGGATTTCATGAGTAAGAGGAATGAAGACGGATCGAAACGGACTGCCAGAGACTGGAACATATACAAGGCAAAACATATCTTTGATATAGATATACCTTCCGGGGACACGAAGCTATACGATATGTTCCGTAAGAATACGATACTGGAAAGTTATAACGAATTCATCATAGACCATCTTAGGGGTAATTTCATATCAAAGGGGCGTCTGGCCACCCTTGGCCCCGGGTTTGCAACCACTCTTGATCTGGATATGTTCCTTGATTCGATAGACCTAAATCAGATGCCCGTCTTCGGACTTGAGAGCGGCATCGATGAGATGGATCTTAAGAAACGCTACATTGAGTATCTGAGGACAAACATTAAAAAACTGAATGTCCTTACGGACAATGTGAATCTGGATGAGAAATATGAACCTGAAGAAGATGCGATCTATAACCAGTTGAAGAATGCGACCGCACCCGCGCAGGGGAAACGGAAGACGGTCATAGGTTCAATACGCGGACTGACTCTACAGAAGTTAAAAAAGAATGCAAAAAATACCGGAACCAGCGGCGAAGCCCTGATACGCGGCATAGCCGGAACCCACTCCTATGTGATAAACGGCGTTACCACCAGAAATGTGACCATCGGCGGGAAAACCTTAGAGAGGAAATTCGTAGAGATACATAACCCCTGGCACAATAACTATATACGACTCTATGATAAAGATACATTGAAACCCTTTGTCAGAAAGAACGATAAAAAGAGTGACGGTACAAAATACGACAACAAAGGTATGTTCCTGATGGAGCTTCGTGACTTTATCGAAACATTCCAGGGTTTCAATATTGAAGAGTGATCGCATAGTGGAGGCTTATAGATAATGCTCATGGTCAGTGATAATTCAGTTTCATTAATATTCGATATTGTTGATGCCCTTCAGTATTGTATAGTGACAGGATAAACAGGAGATGCATATGAAAAATGAAATCAAAGTGACGCGGATCACGGAACAGAATAAAGAGTATTTCAGGTACCTGTTTCCGGAGGAGGTCATAAATGATGATGATCTGCTCCTGCTGGGGGCCGTATCTGACGAAGGAGTGGCCTGCTCGGCACTGGCCGCGGGAATTGATGACGGGACAGCATACATTGAATGGCTGTATACCGATCCTGAAATGCGAGAGAGAGGAGCCGCATCTGCGCTGCTTGATATGCTGCTCACTTTATTACATGACACCGGTCTTGACGGAATAGAGGCATTTTATCCTTACGGAGAATGGGAAATGGATGATCTGCTTACCGGATTCGGTTTTCTGGTCGGTGACGAAAACAATATGTATAAGGTTCCGACAGGCGATCTGGTCAACAGTGAAAAGATGGATGAGATAATGGAGAGTTTCAGCGAAAAGGATGCAGTTCCTCTTGCAGGATCAAAGATCAAAGATGAACTCAGAACCTTTCTGGCTCAGCAGGAGATCGAGCCGTATATTACGGATGAACTCTCGGATATATACAGTTTCGTCAGCCGGGATGATGACGGCAGGATCAGAGGCTGCATCCTCGTCAGCGAGGAAAACGAGTGGGACTTAAAGGTTGAATATCTGATCTCGGACGGACTGGTCCATACCATAGAGGCTTTGATCGGAGCATTGACCAAAGTCGTATTGGAAAGCGAACTGACCGAAGGTCATATATATTTTACGGACGGAACAGATAAAGCAATATCACTGGTTGAGAAGATCACCGGAGAAGACAGGGATACTTATCGTGTCACAGGATACCGTCACGCCGTATCGGTCGGCATTTGATCGGGGAGGAGCATTATGGATTTCAAGGAAAAAAACATATCATCCGTAAAGGAGATCAACAACGAGATAAAGAACGAAGAGGTCATTGTACAAAAATTGATGGCCGCTCCGGAGATAATAAATGAGGTAAAGCCTGAAGAAAAAAAGACCGCCGATGTTAAGAAGAATGCAGGCAAAGCCGCCGGATCGGGACGTGCCTCGATCAAGGACATTAAGGAAAAGGCGAAGGCCATCGAGGTCGTAGTGCCCAAGACGGCGAAGGAACAGGCGCTGGATAAGATAAAGGAAATGCACCGGACCCTTCTTGATTCCGAAGTGGACGCTTTTGACGAGGCGGAGAGAGATAAGATCGACAGAAACACTTTCAGGGGCCTTTCGAAAAACGATAAGAAAAAACGCGCCGAGATGGCAATCAAGCGCCGTAAGCTGGGACAGGCTGTTTCCGATTACGAGGCTTCGCATCCCGACAAAGAGAAAGAGCCCGTGATCAGGGACAAAAAAGCGCTTAAGCGTAAGATCGCTGCGTTTAAGAAGATGCGTTCCAAACCCTACGACATGGGCAGTGACGAAAAGTTCGCAGCCAATCTCGAGAAGAATTATAAGCTCTGCGAAGATGCAGAAACCATGAGGCGGTATATCGAGACGGCAGTCGATGAGAGATTCATGATCGAGGGCGAAGACCTTCATGCGCTTCTTGCCAAGGTCGAGGTCTTTGCTGAGGTAAAGCGGTATCTTGATGCCCAGAGTGCCCTCATGAAGAACCCGTTCTATCAATACATGGCCAAGGATGATATCTCATACACGGACGGTCAGATCAACAGGCTTTTGAAGACTAGCGGGAATCATGACCTGAAGGAATATCTGACTAATGTGAAGATCATAAGATCTCTTCATTTCATCCGTCATAAAGGCATGGATTCCATGCAGAAGACCGCGGAAGACCGCGGCCTGGACGCAGCTAAAAACCTGCTTGAGAGGGATTCCAAACGTAAAATTGTTGAACAGTTCACGGATATCGCTCTTCGTTTTAAAGGGAATGAACGCTTCCTCGACAAAGACTATGATTCCAGGTTTACTCCCGAGCAGTTTAAGACCGAGCTTGACAGGTTTAATGCCGTTAAAATGTCAGACCTGCATTTTGCATCCATACAGGATATAGCCGATCATTATGAGGAGAATCAGCTCCTGTTCGATCAGACGCATGACATTGAACAGCTTCTGATGGTAGCCATACAGCGCGGAATGGCACCGGCCGACAGTGAGCTGATCAAACTGCGCGCCAAGATCGAAACCTTTACTCTGGCCGAAAGAATGGTGTCTCTGGCACAGGAGACGGCGATCCGTTATCCCGACAGGCTGGTCAAAGAATGGGGAAAGGATGAATTCGCCGATTCCCTGTTCGATGAGGTCAGATCATATACACACAGCAATTGCAGACAGGATCCGCCCAGGATCGGTTCCGACTTAACTGCGTATATGCGGGAGCTTACCAGACAGTATAAGCAGGAGCATGATGAATGCGAGAAGACCATACGTGCCGTATATGGCATGACCCATGGGAACAAAGATATGCAGCCCGCCGATATCCCTGCCGATGAACTTGCCCGGAGAAAGAAGGATTATCAGAAAAACATGTTCCGG
>Ga0129306_1001083_pt1 | contig 34511 bp, 26 predicted proteins | sample P827metagenome_FD_94438 | JGI IMG/M metagenome (GOLD analysis project Ga0129306, IMG submission 94438) | Capybara group fecal microbial communities from Wisconsin, USA - P827 metagenome | ecosystem: Host-associated > Mammals > Digestive system > Large intestine > Fecal | place: USA: Wisconsin...
CTCACCGGTTATACCATCTGGCTTGCCCAGTACGCTTCGGCTCCTAGCTATACCGCAACGAGATATGATATCTGGCAGTATTCAAGCTCGGGTAAAATCGACGGTATTTCGGGCAATGTGGACCTGAACTTAAGCTATACGGGGTATTAAGAAAATCCTAAAGAAAATAAAAACTGCTTCTTAAAGCGAAGGTTATAGTATATATACGATCGATCCTGCGTAAAACAATCCTGCCAAATAGTTCGGGGTTGTTTTACGCAAAAATTTTTAATATCGGAGGGATTTACAGTTGAAAACTTATCTTGTGACCGGCGGTGCCGGATTTATCGGTTCGAATTTTATTCACTACATGTTTAATAAATACGGCGACGACATCCGCATTATCAACGTAGACAAGCTCACCTACGCCGGCAATCTTGAAAATCTCAAGGACATTGAAAGCAAGCCCAATTATAAATTCGTAAAGGCGGACATTTGTGACTCCGCCGCCATCGAGGAGATCTTCACAAAGAACGACATTGATGCGGTTGTCCATTTTGCGGCCGAAAGCCATGTGGACAGAAGCATCAGAAATCCCGAGGTCTTTGTTAAGACCAACGTACTGGGAACCCTTGTAATGCTCAATAATGCAAAGGCTGCCTGGGAACTTCCCGACGGAACCTTCAAGGAGGGAAAGAGATTCCTGCACGTTTCAACCGATGAGGTATACGGATCCCTTGAAGAGGATGGCGGATATTTCTACGAGACCACTCCTTACGCGCCTCACAGCCCTTATTCCGCAAGTAAGGCAAGCTCGGATTTTCTGGTTAAATCCTACATGGATACCTACAAGTTCCCTGCGAATATCACCAACTGCTCAAATAACTACGGCCCTTACCAGTTCCCGGAGAAGCTTATTCCCCTTATCATCAACAATGCTTTGAACGGAAAGAAGCTCCCCGTATACGGCGACGGAAAGAACGTAAGAGACTGGCTCTATGTTATGGATCATGCCAAGGCCATCGATATGGTCATAAACAAAGGACGCCTCTTTGAAACCTACAACGTGGGCGGTCATAACGAAAAGCAGAACATCGAGATCATTAACATTATCATCGAGACGCTCCGCGAAATGCTTCCGGATTCGGACCCCAGAAAGGCTCATATCACCAAGGACCTTATTACCTACGTTGAAGACAGAAAGGGTCACGACAGAAGATATGCCATAGCTCCAGACAAGATCAAATCGGAAATCGGCTGGGAGCCCGAAACCATGTTCAAGGATGGCATTAAGCTTACCATCAAGTGGTACTTCGAACATGAGGATTGGATGAAGAACGTAACAAGCGGCGATTACCAGAACTATTACGCCGGTATGTATAAAAACATCTAAGGACGGTGCGGCCATGAAAGGAATTATTCTCGCCGGGGGAAGCGGAACCAGACTTTACTCCTTGACCAAGGCAATCTCGAAGCAGATCATGCCTGTGTACGACAAACCGATGATTTACTATCCTCTTTCCACCCTTATGCTGGCGGGAATAAGAGACGTACTCATTATTTCGACACCCAGAGATCTTCCTACTTTCGAAGAACTTCTTGAGGACGGAAGTCGTCTCGGAATGAATTTTTCCTATGCGGTCCAGCCGGAACCCAAAGGTCTGGCGGAAGCCTTTATCATAGGCGCTTCCTTTATCGGAGACGATTCCGCGGCACTGGTTCTTGGTGACAATATCTTCTACGGACAGAGCTTTTCCAATCTGTTAAGAGAAGTCAAAGAGCGCACCGAAAAAGAAGCCGGTGCGACCATTTTCGGATATTACGTAAGAGACCCCAGAAGCTACGGTGTAGTTGAATTTGACAAGAACGGAAAGGCCGTATCCATCGAGGAAAAGCCTCAGAATCCCAAGAGCAATTACGCTGTTCCCGGTCTTTATTTCTACGACAACGACGTGGTTGAGATTGCAAAGAATGTTAAGCCCTCCGCAAGGGGTGAGGTGGAGATCACCAGCGTAAACAATGAGTACCTCAAACGCGGAACCCTTCATGTTGAAACCATGGGCCGCGGATTTGCGTGGCTTGATACCGGAAACCATGAGGCACTTTTGGAAGCTGCAAACTATGTTGCTACCATTCAGAAAAGGCAAGGATTGTATGTATCTTGTATAGAGGAGATTGCATATAAACGCGGTTTTATCACCAAGGATCAGCTTATGAAGCTTGCCGAACCACTTATGAAGACCGAGTACGGCAAGTATCTTGTCGAGGTCGCAAATGGATTATAAGTTAAAAAGAATTGTTATTCTTTTGGCATCCCTGGCAGTTCTGGCGGTTCTCTTTATAGTTCTTTTGGCGAACCGTCAAAATATGGTGAAGAGGCCTGCGACGACAACCGCATCCACGGCTTCCGCATCGCAATCAGCTTCTTCGTACAGCGGGAATCTTTATGCGTGGAAGAACGATGAAACGTTTTTCGATCACGATAAGGATTCTTTTGCCGCGCGTATAATGGACGACATGAAGACCTTAAGCGTACGTGCCGTGAGCACCGAAAAAGATCTGCGGATCCAAGTGCTTGATTACGAGGGGAATCTTTCTGTGGGAAATGCTTTTGATATAAGCGTAAAGAAAGCGGGTTCCACGGATACTTCATATTATCAGGATGCGGATAAGGACGGCATTCTGTACCTTGACGACATTCCTGCAGGAAACTACGAGATCTTTCTTGCCCCCATTGAGGGCTATATCGTTCCATCGGCTCCGGTTTCGGTGAGAGTACCCGAGAAGGTCGAAAGAAAGCTGATCGAAGACATTTCACTTGCTTTGTGCGAGGAAAGCGACATCGAAAAAAATGTGGATGACCTGATGAAGGTTTCAGCTACAGCCGATGCGGACAAGAAACAGGTCACGACCTACAAAGGCGATTCAAAATACGGCATCGACATTACCGGTGATTACGGGGAAGTTGACTGGGTCAAGGTTTACGATTCGGGAATCCGATTTGTGATGCTGCGGGCAGGATACAGAGGAGCATCCAGCGGAAAACTCATCAAAGACCCCAATTTTGCCATAAATGCGTTAAACGCAAGAAGAGCGGGACTCGATGTGGGAGCTTATTTCTTTTCGCAGGCCGTAAACGAAAGAGAAGCTGTGGAAGAGGCGTCAGCGCTGTTTGTTTTGAGTTCGGGTCTCAATCTTTCCTATCCCCTTTGCATAAGGATCGACGGAGCGGGCGGAAACGGAAGGGCCGATGACTTAAGCGAAGAAGAAAGAACGAGCCTGGCCGAGGCTTTTTGCCTTACCCTCAGAAATTCGGGCGTTGAGCCATTTGTGTATGCGAGCCATAAATGGCTTAACAATAAACTTGTTACCAAAAGACTTGAAAAATACGGTATCTGGCTTTCCGAATATCATAAAACCCCGACTTACGAAGGGTATTTTGATATGTGGCAGTATTCCGGCAAGGGAAAAGTTCCCGGAATACAGGGAGAAGTCGGCCTGAATATATCTTATCTGAAAGAGAGTGATTAAATGGGAAAATTAACGGTTGAAGAATGCGGGATCAAGGGAGTAAAGGTCATTACTCCGCAGGTTTTCAGGGATGAACGCGGATATTTCGTCGAAACCTATCAGAAGAAGGATTTTGAGGCTATCGGGATCGATGTGGAGTTCGTTCAGGACAATCAGTCCGCCTCCAGAAAGGGCGTAATACGCGGTCTTCATTTCCAGAAGGAATTTCCTCAGGATAAATTGGTGAGAGTGCTTCGCGGCGCCGTATACGATGTTGCGGTCGATCTTCGCGAAGGATCGGAAACCTTCGGAAAATATTTCGGTGTCGAATTGTCTGAAGAGAACAAGAAAATGTTCTTTATTCCAAAGGGTTTTGCCCACGGTTTTCTCGTTCTTTCCGATTATGCCGAATTTGCCTACAAATGCTCCGATTTCTATCATCCCGGAGATGAGGGCGGAATCATCTACAACGATCCTGAGATCGGTGTAAAATGGCCCATAGAAGAGGGCATGGAATTGATCTTTTCCGAAAAGGATAAAAAATGGGGCGGATTAGCTGAATATGTCGCAAGCAGAAACTAAGAAAAACAGGGCCCCGGGGTTCTTAAAGAGCATAATATTAAATCGAACTTTAATTTTTAAGCTTGCCAGAAACGATTTCAAGAACCGTTTCGCAGGTTCTTATTTGGGCGCAGTATGGGCCCTTGTTCAGCCTGTGATCACGGTTCTCATGTATTATATAGTCTTTGATAAGATCTTTCAGTCAAGGAGCGAGGCGATGGCGGGAGAGATACCCATCCCCTACGTTCTTTTTCTGACTGCGGGTCTCGTACCCTGGTTTTTCTTCAATGAGGGAATGACCAACGGAATGACGGCGCTCATTCAGTACAATTATCTGGTAAAGAAGGTCGTGTTCAACATAGACATTCTCCCGATAATCAAGGTGTTTGCGGCGACCTTCGTTCACGCTTTCTTTGTGATCGTCCTTCTTATCGTATCGTCGGTCTACAGATATTATCCGAGAATTTATACGATCCAGATCCTTTACTACAGCTTTTGCCTGTTTGTGCTGGTGCTTGCTTTTTCCTATGCAACATCGGCAATCGTTGTGTTCTTTAAGGATCTTCAGCAGATATTGCAGATTGTGCTTCAGCTGGGTATGTGGGCTTCGCCGGTCCTTTGGAACATAGGAAAGCTTTCTCCCAAGGTACAGATGATCCTCAAGATCAATCCGCTTTGCTATGTAATAAACGGGTACAGGGCCGCGCTTTGCGAAGAAAAGTGGTTCTGGCAGGACTGGAAATATACTTTATATTTTTGGGTCTTTACAATAATTGCAATGTTCATCGGACGCAAAATCTTCCTGAAACTCAAGGTTCATTTTGCGGACGTTTTGTAGGAGGTGCGGTATGGAAAAAGAATATGCCATCCGCATAAAGGATGTTACCAAAATGTACAAACTCTATCCCGGAAACAAGGCCCGGTTTCTTGATACCTTCGGTCTTGCGGGAAAGAGACGGCTCTACACTCCTCACTACGCTTTGAACAATGTAAATCTTGATATTTTCAAGGGCGAGACGGTGGGGATTATCGGAACCAACGGTTCCGGGAAATCCACGCTCTTAAAAATAATAACAGGCGTTCTCAATGCGACCGAAGGTGAAGTCGAAGTAAACGGACGCATTTCCGCATTGCTTGAACTGGGCGCCGGCTTCAACATGGAGTATAACGGAATCGAAAACGTTTATCTGAACGGTACGATGATCGGTTTTTCAAAAAAAGAAATAGACGAAAAACTCCCCGCTATTTTGGAATTTGCAGGCATCGGCGATTACGTGTATCAGCCTGTAAAGACTTATTCCAGCGGTATGTTCGTAAGACTGGCCTTTGCGGTTGCCATAAATATAGACCCGGAGATCCTTATCGTGGATGAGGCATTGTCGGTAGGGGATGTATTTTTTCAGTCAAAGTGTTATCATAAGTTTGAGGAATTTAAAAAGGCGGGTAAGACGATAATTTTCGTTTCCCACGATCTAGGCTCCGTTGTAAAATACTGTGACAGAGTCATGGTGCTTAACAATGGCGTCAAGTTAAAAGAGGGCGATCCCGCGGAGATGATCGATGTCTACAAGCGGGTGCTGGTGGGTCAGTATCCGGCGAACGGAGAGAGTACCGAGGCTGCCGGAAGCGTTGCTCCCGAAAACACCAATGAGGGAACTCTTGAATACGGCACCAAGGAAGCTCACATCACCGCATGTTATATCACCGACGATCACGGTCTTAAGACCAATGCCATCATAAAGGGCTCGGAATTTACCGTTCATCTTGAGATTTTCTTTGAAGAGAAGGTTGAAAAGCCTATTTTTGCTTTTTCGATAAAGGATGTCAAAGGAACGGAAATAACGGGAACAAACACCATGTTTGAGCGTGCTTTCACGGAGGACGTGGAAGCGGGAAAGACTGTAACGGTAAGCTTTACACAGAAGATGGATCTTCAGGGCGGTGAATATCTGCTGTCCTTTGGGGTGACCGGATTCCATCTGGATGACTTTACCGTTTATCACCGCCTGTACAATGCTTTGAGCGTGTCTGTGATCTCCGAAAAGAACACCGTCGGATATTACGATATGAACAGCAAAATCGAGATAGATGTCAAGTGACGGTAATCCCTTGCGGAATATAAGCAGAGCAAACGGGTGACTATGGATTTTTTTAAGGGTTTCTTTGAAGAAAGCAAAAACAGAAGAAATGAGACAGAGTATTTAAAGATGCTTGATGAAGCGCGCCCTTCTTTTGATTCATGGATAAGAGCGTGCGAATCGGGACTCCCGGTTTATGACATGAGCATTTCCGAGAATGCCCCTGCCTCTTTTTTTTCAGGTGACCCCGAATATGTGGCCAGAGTCGGCGCGGTTTCTTTCAGAATCGTTCCCATGTCCAAGTGTATGCGGGGCTTTTCCGTAAGGACCTATCTTGAAGACATTATCGTTTTCTGCAACGGAGAGCTTACCGAAACGGCGCTTTCCATGCTGGCGGAATTCTTTAACACCCATCCCAAGTGCAGGATTGCCTACGGAGATGAGGATATTTCCATCAGGGAACAGAGCGACGCAGAGTATGCGGGACCCCATTACGGAACCAGATCAGACCCGTATTTTAAGCCCGACTGGTCCCCTGCGGAATTTGTTTCTCACTTTTACTTTTGTAACATAGTGGCTGTAAGACGTTCCTTTGTGAGAGAACTTGAGTGGACGGGTGACGGTTCGGGTGCTTTGTTCATTTACCACAATCTTTCCAAAGTGATATTCTCGGGTGAATACTTCGCACTCAACTGCGTGGGCCATGTTGAAGGCGTATTGATCCACGCTGCAGATTACAATAACAATCTCATTACCGATCCCTTCGTAAGGGAAAGCGCCGAGAGACTTCGGAAAGAGTGGGAACCCGAAGATAAAATATCGATAGTTATCTATACAGATAACAGCGTACCAAGGCTTGAAAAAGCATTGGATTCGGTTCTGAGCGCCGCAGAAGCTTCGAGGATCACTCCCGATTTGATCGTCATTGACAATGCAAGCCCCGAATCCTCCAGAAGACGCACCGTGGATCTGCAGCTTAAATACGGCTTCAAGTACGAGTATCTGACCGACAGACTTTCTTTGTACGAAATGTTCGCCAAGGGAATCGAACTTGCAGAACAGAAGACGGTACTTTTCATGTCCGACAGGATTACGTTTCCGGAGGCTACGGCTCTCAGAGAGATGTACGATACGGCGTGCCTTAAGTTTTCAGGTATCGTTGGTATAAAGCAGCTGCTGGCAGGTTCCGACAGGATCCTCCATGCGGGAGTATTCGGAACCGCCCTGGGACTTATGTATAAACTTAAGGGCTTTTCGGATGCGAATGATTACGCAGTGGGTTTTAACCGCTTTACCAGAAACGTGCTGGCGGTTTCCTTTGAGTGTGTCATGTTTAAGCGGGACCTCTTCGGAGAGATCGGCGGATTTGACAGTTCGCCCTCTTCAAGTTATGCGGGAGCGGATCTTTGCATAAGACTTTTCGAAGCGGGATACTTTAACGCCGTATGTAACGGATGCTTTGTGGAATATGAGGCCTATGACGGGGAAATACCCAGGACCGGAGGAGCGCTTCTTTGTCAGGACGCATCTGCACTCGAAAAGTTAAAATTCTACGGAAGGCACCCGGTTGTGAAGGCCAGAGACCCCTTCTACAATCGCTATCTTCTGAGAGATAATTCGGATCCGAGGATTCTTCCCGCCTGCGAATATTCCTTTGAACTTTCGGCGGAAACCGCAGAGAAGGTTTCGGTGGCGGACTTTTCCTTTGTCAAACGGGGAGAGGGTCCGGACATCACCATCGAATATGCGGGAAGGCTCGGAGATTACCTGCATAATGAGACTTCCGACGATTATTATATCCAGGGCTATATGGTCATGCGGGATATAAATAACGCAGGATATTTAAAATACATCCTGTTAAGAGCCGATAAAATCGAGTATTATATTCCGGTAAAGGGATGTTACAGATCAGATGTGACCATGAATTGTCCGGGAGCAGAGAATACGGAGTTTTCCGGTTTTGCTGTAGTCATCAACAAGAGCCTGCTTCCGGCGGATACCTATCAGATCGGCGCCATGATGCACAGGAAGCATTTCAGAGAGAAGGCAGTCAATTACACCGATGTGTACTTGGTTGTAAATAAATAGTTATACGGTTTTATCCGGGAAAGGGAAAATATGAACGCCAGAGAGCAATATGATTTTTGGGTTTCAGATCCATATTTTGATGAAGATACAAAGAAGGAGCTTCGCGCTGTAGCGGATAACGAAGCAGAGATCAATGACCGCTTTTACAAGAATCTCGAATTCGGTACCGGAGGACTCAGAGGTGTGATCGGAGCCGGCACCAACAGAATGAACGTATACACCGTAAGAAAGGCAACCCAGGGTCTTGCCAATTACATTTTAAAGCAGGGAACACAGGATAAGGGCGTTGCCATCGCATACGATTCCCGCAGAATGTCTCCCGAATTTGCGGATGTTGCGGCACTTTGCCTTAATGCCAACGGGATTAAGGCATATGTTTTTGATGCACTTCGCCCCACTCCCGAATTGTCATTTGCTTTGAGAACCAAGGGATGTACCGCAGGTATAGTCGTTACTGCCAGCCACAATCCCCCTGAATACAACGGATATAAGGTTTACTGGGAGGACGGTGCTCAGGTGACCGCTCCCAGAGACAAGGACATTATCGCCGAGGTTAACGCCGTAACGGATTATAACAGCGTTAAGACCATGTCCCTTGAGGAAGCCAAGGCCAAAGGCCTTTATATCGTGATTGGCAGGGAAATCGACGATTTGTATATGGCAGAACTTAAGAAGCAGATCATTCACCCCGAGATCATCAAGGAAGTTGCGAAGGACATTAAGATCGTTTATTCGCCCTTCCACGGAACCGGAAATGTTCCCGTAAGAAGGATCCTTAAAGAACTCGGATTTGAGAACGTTTATGTGGTTCCCGAGCAGGAACTGCCCGACCCCGACTTTACCACACTTGAATATCCCAACCCCGAGGATCCCAAGGCATTCACCCTTGCTTTGAAACTTGCGAGAGAAGTTAAGGCCGATGTTGTGCTTGCAACCGACCCCGATGCCGACAGACTAGGCATTTATTCCTACGATACCAAAACCGATGATTATGTTCCTTTCACCGGAAACATGTCGGGTATGCTGATTGCGGAATATATTCTCAAAGAACGTGCCGCAGGCGGAACAATGCCTGCCAATCCCGCACTCATCAAGACTATCGTTACCACCAATATGGCTGAGCCCATTGCCGCAAAGTACGGTGTTGACGTTATCGAAGTTCTGACCGGCTTTAAGTACATCGGTGAGCAGATCAAATTGTTCGAACAGAATCATTCAAAGAATTATGTATTCGGACTTGAAGAAAGCTACGGCTGCCTGGCAGGAACCCATGCAAGAGATAAGGATGCGGTCGTTGCGGTTATGTGCCTCTGCGAAGTTGCCGCGTGGTGCAAAAAACACGGTATGACTCTTTGGGACCGCATGGTAAAACTTTATGAGGAATTCGGTTTCTTCAAGGAAGACCTTTACACCATCACTCTTAAAGGAATGGACGGCTCCGAAAAGATCCGCGAGATCATGGAAAAGCTTCGCAAGAATCCGCCCACAGCCTTTGGACCCTGGAAGGTCATTGATGTAAGAGACTACGATAACGATACGATAAAGAACCTGTCCGACGGCTCCGTAAAGCCCACCGGACTTCCCAAGTCAAACGTTCTTTACTTTGATCTTACCGACGGAGCATGGTGCTGCGCAAGACCTTCGGGAACCGAGCCCAAGATCAAATTCTACATGGGCGTTAAAGGAACCGACCGCGAGGACGCTGCGGCCAAGGTAGCGGAACTTACGGCAGAACTCAAGAAAAACATATAAAATGGGTAACATATTAAAAACCATACGCTATTTTAAAAGAAACGGAATCAAAGATACCGTGTACGCCATTGCGGAACGCCTCCTGCCACAGAGAGGCGTTCCTTTTGATGAAGAAGAAACGGTATCGGGCGCGGCACTTAAGGGCTCACCCTATCTTTTCAGCATTGTGGTGCCGGTATATGAGACAGACGAGATCTTCCTTCGGAAGATGATCGAATCCTGTCTTATGCAGACCTACGGAAACTTTGAACTGGTCATTGCAGATGCTTCGAAGTCGGAAAAGCCCGGAAAGGTCATTGCTTCATATACGGATGCCAGGATCAGGTACATAAAACTTTCGCAGAACTACGGCATCGCCGAAAACTCAAATCGGGCACTTGATGAGGCGAGGGGTGATTATTGTGTGCTTCTCGATCACGATGACATGCTGAGTCTCGATGCTCTGTACACCATGGCTGCGAAGATTGCAGAATCGGAAGAAAAGGGCGTAAAACCGCTGTTTCTTTATTCGGATGAAGACAAGTGCAATGGGGACGGAACCAAGTTTTTCATGCCCCATTTCAAGGAAAAGTTTAATCTCGATTTACTTTTGTCCAACAATTATATCTGCCATCTTACGGCCATAAATGCCGAAATTATCAGGAAAATCCGCTTTCGGGAGGGCTTTGACGGTGCTCAGGATCACGATCTGTTCCTGCGAACAGCCGGAGAGATTCTGTACAGTGACGGCCGGTATCAACCTGAAAAAGAGGCGTCTGTCATACATGTGAAGCGTGTTCTTTATCATTGGAGAAGTCATGAGGCATCCACGTCCTCTAACCCTGCCAGCAAGGAATATGCATACGAGGCGGGAAGGAAAGCGGTTTCCGACTTCGCGGAAAAGCACTTCGGAAAGTGCGAGGTTTCGGGTTCAAAGCACCTGGGATTCTATGATATTAAATACACAGGTGATATTTATTCTTCGAGACCCGAAGTGGGAGCCATCGGAGGAATGGCTGTCCGCAGAAAGCGGGTTGTGACGGGAATCCTTGACAGGGACGGAAAGGATATGTACGCCGGAATGAATTCGAGGTTCTCCGGATACATGCACAAGGCCGATCTTAAGCAACGTGTTTTTTCTCTTGATATCCGAACTTCGGAACTTTCGGGAAATGCTCCCGAAAGCTGCAGATTGATTAAAAAAGAATTCGAAGAAAAAGCAAAGACCGTATCGACTAAGGCCGAGGCGGACAAACTTGCTTTTGAATATTCTATGAAACTCGGAAAAGCCTTGGAAGAAGCCGGAAAGATATTTTTATATTTTCCGGAGCGAAACGGAGAAGTTTGATGAGCGAAATGTTTGAAAAAATCGGAGAGGTATCGCTTAATCTTGAAAACTACGGAGGGCAGGATCTTTACTCGGACGGAAACATCGAGGATATGCTGCTTGACGCTGTAAAGAACAACCCTCCTTCGGACTATAAAAAGGTGATCGAAGATTCTGCTCTCTGGCCTTATCTTTATCATCTTTCGGACATCAGGGAAAATATCGTTGAGTGGATCGATATCAAAAAGACCGACAAGGTTTTGGAGGTTGGTTCGGGATGTGGCGCCATAACCGGAGTCTTGTCCGCAAAAGCAGGCGAAGTTACCTGTGTGGATCTTTCAAAGAAGCGAAGCCTCATCAATGCTTACAGACACCGTGACGCAAAGAACATAACCGTTTGCGTAGGCAATTTTACGGATGTTGAGCCCGGGCTTTCAAAGGATTACGATCTCATTTTCCTGATTGGTGTTCTTGAATACGGTATTTGCTACATACCCGGTGACGAGCCCTTCGAAGAGTTCTTAAAGATAATCAGAAAACATTTAAAGCCGGACGGCAGAGTGGTGATCGCCATTGAAAACCGCCTTGGAATGAAATATTTCGCAGGCTGCAGAGAAGACCATCTGGGAACTTTCTTTTCGGGCCTTGAAAATTACAGGGAGGGCGACAATGTCCGCACCTTTTCAAAACCCGCTTTGGAAACCCTGGTGAAAAAGAGCGGTTTTGAGGAGTGCCATTTTTATTATCCTTACCCGGATTATAAGCTCCCCACAACTGTTTTTTCGGATCAAAGACTTCCAAAGCCCGGAGAACTGGTGACCAACAATCTTAATTTTGACCGCGACAGGGTGACACTTTTTGACGAAAAGAAGGTCTACGACTCCGTGATCGCAGATGGCCTTTTCCCGGTCTTTTCCAATTCCTTCCTGGTTGTTCTCGGGAAAAAGCCCGAGACAGATTACGTAAGGTACAGTAATGACAGAAGTAAAAGGTATGCCATCAAGACCGAGATCATTGAGGGCGACACACCCGTAGTCAGGAAGACTGCTTTGTACCCGGAAGGCGCGGACCATATTAAGGGGCTTTTTAAATCCTTTGAAAAACTGTCGGAGAAATATGCGGGTTCCGAATTAAATGTGGCACCTGTCAGGATCAGCGGAGAAGACCGTGTTACCGCAGGATTTGAATACGTAAAAGGCACGCCTTTATCCATGCTTTTTGACGATTGTTTAAAGAAGGAAGACCGTCGGGGCTTTGAAATGCTCTACAGTGAGTTTGAAAGACGGACGGCTTTTAACGAGAATTATCCTTTTGCGGATACGGATCTTGTATTCTCAAATGTGATTGTTGACGGCGATAAATGGACTCTTATAGATTACGAGTGGACGGTCGAAAAAGCGGTTTCTTCAAAGAAACAGGCATTGAGAGCGCTTTTCTGCTACATGCTGGAGCGTGATTTTAAGTGCTTCGAAGGTCTTACTTTCTTAAAAATCCTTACCGAAGCCACAGATACGGACATCGAAGAGATCATCTCGGAAGAAGCTCTTTTCCAAAAAGAAGTTACGGAAAACAGTCTGTCTCTCGGACAGATAAGAGAGAAGATCGGCCACAATAACGTAAACTTTTCAAGATTCGAAAAAGAACTCGTCAAAGCAGGCTCAACGGACAGGGTGCAGATTTACTGTGACAGGGGAGCAGGCTACAGCGAGGCGGATTCTTATTTCGTAAAAAATGCCCGTTTCGAAGACGGCGAGATTGAAGTCGAAACGAACTTTGCAAAGGATGTTGTTAATCTGCGTCTCGACCCCATGAATGAAGCCTGTATCGTTTACGTCGATAAGCTCACCGTAAACGGAAAAGAAATACCCGCTACCGGAAGGAAAGTCGATACAAACGGGAAGAAACTCCGAGGCAAAGGCGCAGGCTTCCTGTTTTCAAGCACGGATCCCAATATCAATATACATTTGTCGGGAACGGAACTTTCAGAAAATAACAGCTTATATGCCAAACTCAGATACGTAAAACTGGGAACGGAGATAGCGGCCGATCTTTCGGAGAATATTAAACGTATATTTTAGCGAGGTAACAATCCTGAACAAGATAAAAGAAATCTTAAAAGCGAAAATATATGGTCACGCCGGAAAGCGTTACGCGAAAAGGTGCGGGAATGCTGCAAATGTGCAAAAAGAACGTCTGATACGATACGAAGGTGACAGGCCTTTCGGAAAGGACGCAATTGATGTTGTTGAATTTGCGGAAATCAAATCAAGATTTAACAATGGATTCAAATCCTCCCTTAAATACGTGATCTTCTGCGAAAAAAGGGATAATCTTGCAGGTTACGCACCCCAAACCGTAAGCGGTTTCTTTAATGTAAACCCCGATATTGCGATTGCTTATCCGGATTCTGCCCCGAATGAAGGGAATTTAAGCCTTGGCTTCTTCAGACCCGACTGGTCTCCCCATTATTTCCTCGATTCCTTTTATACGGGCGGTTTCTTTGCGGTAAGGACAGAATTACTGAACCTTGTTGAGACTTCGGAATTAAAGCTTGATGGTACGCCTCTTTCGGATGCCGCACGGCTTTTTTATGCTTTGTCCCGTATTTCGGGAGGCTTTTCGGTAAACAAATCATGTAAAACCTGTAAGGTGGGGCATATTCCTTATATCCTGTACCTTGAGGATTTTAAGAAGGATGCCCTCAGATATAAGAGGACCGCAAAGGCGGTTTTCGAGGAGTTCCTTCCGAAAGTGAGAGACCCGCGAGTCTCCGCGATTATTCTTTCAAAGGATCATCCGGGACTTGTCAAAAAGTGCGTGGAAACGCTTTTTACCTGCAGTATGGGCGTGGAACTTGAAATAATAATTACGGATAACGGAAGTAATGAAGCAAACAGAAAGATAACCGAGGATTTTTGCAGGAAAAACCGGATCAAATACATCTACGAACCCTGCGAATTCAATTTTTCCTATCTTTGCAACCTTTCCGCAAAGGAAGCTTCGGGAGACTATTTCCTGTTTTGCAATGACGATATAGAGTTTACGGGCAAAGATACGGTATACGAGCTTGCCCGGTCGGCATCCTTAGAATTTACCGGGGAAGCGGGACTCAAGCTTCTTTATCCCGATTCCGACAGGATACAGCACGCGGGGATCTCAAATGTGCTTTCCGGTCCCATGCATAAGCTTCAGTTTTACCATGACAATGTGGAGTATAATTTCGGCCGTAATTCTTCAAGCATTGATGTAATGGCCGTTACGGCGGCGTGCGTGATGATAAGCCGCGATAAGTTTTTGGAAGCCGACAGATTTCCCGAAAATCTTAAGGTTGCATTTAACGATGTGGCTCTCGGATTTTCTTTGCATAAACTTGGCTATTATAACGTATGCAGAAACGATTTGAGCTGCATTCACAAGGAATCCCAGACTCGAGGAAATGATTCCTTGGATGTTTCAAAGATTTCAAGGCTCATTGATGAAAGAAACCTTCTTTACGGAATGTTTCCCGAATACAGAGGCGGGTTCGATCCTTATTTAAGCCCCGTTACCGACAAAAGTACGCTGGATACGGGCATTGTGGCGGCTTTTGCGACGGAACCTTCAGAAATATCGAAAACTGACCCTAAGCCCGCTTCGCAGTATTTAAGCCCGGCAAATTCCGGCAGAAACGATGAGACCCTTTTTCTCGGAATGGAGTATTTCGGGACAGAGAGCGACTATATAAACGGCGGAAGTAAGGACAAGTACATTGTAAGAGGATATGCCTTTGTTACGGGCTTTGATAACTGCGCTATGAAAAAATCCCTGCTTTTTGCAAGGGTGGACGGTTCGGCTCTTTACGAAGTCAAACTGTTCGATGTATACAGGCCCGACGTGGCTCGAAACGCTTTCGGGCAGACAAATGTTTCTTTGTCGGGTTTTGAAGCATCCTTTGATACCCAAACGATCCCTGCGGGCAGTTACAAAGTCCTGATCTTCTTAAAGGATTCCTGCTCAAGGCTCGTACAGTTAAGAGATACCGGACGCAGATTTGAAAAGACCGAATAATAATCCACAATCGGAGACTGTTTTATGGAAAACGGAAAGATTGATTTTGAAAAAGCATATGAAAAAGAAAGGGAGCTCACCCGTACTCTCGGTGAGAAGGTTGCGGCACTGGAAGCCGAAAGAGACCTTCTGGCGGAGAAAGTGAACCGCATCAAGAATAACCCGCTTTACAAGATCTATTCGCCCTTTAAGAAGCTTCTTATGAGAGTGAAGCATCTTTTCACGCGCCTTAAAAACTGCGGAAGTCCCGCAGGCGTGATCAGAAAGATCAATTATAAGCGCCGTCAGAAAGCGGCCATGGCTTCCTACGGGACCAAGGGCTTTCCGAATGCGGAAGAAAGAAAGCGTCAGAGCGAGACGGTGTTTAAGAATCCCGTCAAGATAAGCATTCTGGTTCCTTTGTACAATACAAAGACTGTCTTCTTAAAAGAAATGATCGAGTCCGTCACGAACCAGACCTATGCAAACTGGGAGCTTTGTCTTGCGGACGGCTCCGACGATGCCCACTCTTACGTCGGAGAGTTTTGCAATAAGTACGCCGCAAACGATAAAAGAATAATATATAAGAAACTTGAAAAGAACGAAGGAATTTCCGGAAACACCAACGAATGTTACAGAATGTCCACAGGGGAGTACATCGGACTTTTCGACCATGACGACATTCTCCACCCGGCTGCTTTGTACGAGTATGTTAAGGTCATAAACGACCGCGATGCGGATTTCATCTACTGTGATGAGGTTACCTTTAAAAACGGCAACATCAACAAGCTCATCACCATGCATTTTAAGCCCGACTATGCCATAGATAACTTAAGGGCCAACAACTACATCTGCCACTTTTCCGTATTTAAGAGAAGCCTTCTTGAAAGCACCGAGCTTTTCAGAAAGGAATTCGACGGAAGCCAGGACCACGACATGATCCTGCGCCTTACGGACAGAGCAGAGAACATCGTCCATGTTCCGAAGGTACTTTATTATTGGAGAAGTCACAAAGGAAGCGTTTCTTCCGGCATCGAAGCCAAGACCTATGCCATAGAAGCGGCCAAGGGCGCGGTTTCTTCCCACCTTCGCCGTCACGGCTTTTCGGATTTTGAGATCACTTCCACCAGAGCCTTTGAGACGATTTTCAGGATCAGGTATCGGGTTTTCGGTCTTCCGAAGGTTTCGATAATCATACCGAACAAGGACCATAAATCCGACCTGAAGCGCTGCATTGAGTCGATATTTGAACGTACCGTATATCCGAATTACGAGATTATTATCGTAGAAAACAACAGCACCTGCGACGATATTTTCGATTATTACAAAGAACTTGAATCGGATTCCCGTGTACAGATCGTAAAATACACGGGAGAATTTAATTACTCCGCCATCAATAACTTAGGCGTAAAGGAAAGCACCGGCGACTACGTGCTCCTTCTTAATAACGATACGAAGGTGATCACCTTTAACTGGATCGAGGAACTCCTCCAGTATGCCCAGCGTGAAGATGTGGGTGCGGTGGGTGCAAAACTTCTTTATCCCGACAGGAAGATCCAGCATGCCGGAGTGGTGCTCGGCCTCGGAGCTCACAGGGTTGCGGGTCACATCATGTGCCTTCAGAACTACGAAAGCGTGGGCTACATGGGTAAACTCTGTTACGCCCAGAACATGTCCGCGGTTACGGGTGCGTGCCTGATGGTTTCCAGAAAGAAATACGATGAAGTCGCGGGCCTTGACGAAAACCTTAAGATCTGCCTTAACGACGTTGACTTTTGCCTTAAATTGCGGGAGAAGGGCTATCTTAATATCTTCACGCCCTTCTGCGAACTTTTCCACTATGAGTCCCAGTCCAGGGGCCTTGATACGGACAAAGCAAAAGCAGAGCGGTATGAAAAAGAAGTTGCTTTGTTTAAGGAACGCTGGAAACCCGTGCTTGATAAGGGCGATCCGTACTTTAACCCCAATATTTCACTGGATCACAATGATTACACAATAAAACCTCTGGAAACTGTTTAAGGAGCAATTTAAGAAATTATTAAATTGTTTTGTGTACATTGCGGGTGTAAGATGTAAAAGGTTTTTTTATGCCCTTTTGCATTATTTACAGTTTTTTGGAGGAATTATGGCAGCACAGAAGAAGAAGACTCCGGTAGGAAAGATAATTCTTTTTGTTTGCGAAATACTTGTTCTTATCGCTATGATCGGAGTCCTTTGGTTCGTATTGAGAGCTACGGATGAGGAAACAGGCGTAGACAGGATCACAATTAAGGAAGAAGAAATCCGCGTTGAAATGAACAAGCAGGTTCAGGAGAACGAGGTCATGAAGGGATATCGCAACATTGCCCTTTTCGGCGTTGACTCCAGAGGCGGACAGTTAAAGACCGGGACACGTTCGGACTCGATAATGATCGCGTCCATCAATCTTGACACGAAAGATGTAAAACTTGTTTCGGTTTACAGAGACACTTATCTTAACACGATGGGTGCAAACCAGAAGTACGACAAATGTAATTCGGCTTATTCATACGGCGGAGCGGAGCGCGCCATCAAGATGTTAAACTCCAACCTCGATATGGATATCACCGACTTTATCACCATCGGTTTTGAAGGCCTTCGTGACGTGGTCGATGCACTCGGCGGCGTATACATCGAAGTTGACGACAGTGAGATCGCACACCTTAACAACTATCAGAGAATGATGGTGGAAGAAGTTGCCGGCATCGACAGCTACGTTCCCGTAGTGCAGACCGGTTACCAGCTTCTTGACGGATTGCAGGCTACTGCATACTGCCGTATCCGTTATACCGCCGGTTCCGACTTTAAGCGTACCGAAAGACAGAGAGAAGTCTTTAAGGCTTGTCTCGATACGGCAAAGACAGCCAGCCCCACTACCCTCGTTAAGATCTGCAACAACGTTTTCAGTGAAGTATACACTTCTCTCGATCTGACCGAGATCATCGATCTTCTCGGCGGGATCACCCAGTACGATATCGTAGGTGACGACGGTTTCCCGCAGATGAACGACATAAAGTTGAATCCCGGTTCCGGATTCGGTCCCGCAGGCGATTGCATAATGCCCTTCGGACTTGAAAACAGCGTTTCATGGCTTCACAAATTCCTCTTTGATGAGGACAATTACGAGGCATCCGCAGAGGTTAAGGAATACAATCAGAAAATTGTTGATTTTGCCACACCCTACTTGCAATAGAGACTCATTAAGACGTATATTAAAAGAGACCGGGAATTTTCCGCGGTCTCTTTTTTCGACTTATGGGTAAAGAAAGGAATCTTAGACGTGACAATCGATCTGATCATCACAACTTACAAACCGGACACGAATTTCCTTGAGATGGTGGAGACTATGACAACTCAGTCTGTGCCCGTAAACAAGGTAATTATATACAACAGGGAAGAGAAGTACTTTGACAGACTTCTTTTCACAACCAAGTTTTTGGACGATCATAAGAATCTGGAGGTGCACCATCTTTCCTCCAGAGAGTTTGACTGCGGTAAGAGCAGAAACGCAGCGGTAAGGCTTTCCGAGGCCGATTTTGTGGTGTTCATGGATCAGGGTGTTATGCCCGTCGGAAAGGAGATCCTGGCGGACCTTCACAGGGCTTTCGTAAATGATTCGAAAGTGGCGGTCTCCTACGCCCGTCTTATCCCCGCAGATTCAAGGGGCGCCGGAGAAAAGTACGTTTTCAAACATTTCTGGCCGGAAGAAGCAAGTGTCAGGAGCGCTTCCGATTTTGACACCATGGGCTGGAAAACCTGTCTTTCAACGAATAATTGCGCCATGTACAAGCGTGAAATTTTCGATAAGCTGGGGGGGTTTTTAAACCACGTCATTTGTAACGAAGACATGCTTTATGCCGCCAAGGCGCTTAAAGAAGGATATAAGGTAGCTTATGTTCCATCCGCCACCGTGATCTTAACGGATCCTCCCGAAGAAGTGGACGAAGCACAGGTATTCTTCGACAAGGCGGTTTCTTTTGCAAAACATCCCGAAATATTCGATATAGATGAGATCAGAGCCGAAGGCCGTCGCCTGTATAAAGAAGCCTGCGCCCAGGCCAAGAAATCGGGCAGCCGTGAAGCCCGCAGATTCAAGGCTTCCATGAAGAGACGCTTAAAGGGCTTTAAGAAAGGCCGCAATTACAAGAGAATCGGCAGAAATTCCGTTTCAAAATATTCCGCCAACAAGGTGTACTGGCGAGCAGACGACCTGCTTCGTGCCAGAAGCGCCGTGGATTCCAGACAGGGATACGGCAGAAGTTCCGAAGAAATGGACATGCTTCATAACAATCCCGTCAAGGCTCACAGGTGGGAAGACGACACCGAAAAATAAATTAATTAATTTAGAAAAAAGACATTATTTGAACACAATTGCGTCACAATTCGACTGTAGGATAGGGTAAAAAGTTAAGGAGGTATCGGATATGGACGAGGAAAGATACACATATAATCCGGGCACCGGATCCCCGCAGGGAGACTTAAACAATAATCCCTACAGTATTGCGGCACCCGTTAAACAGAAGAAAGAAAAGAAACACGGAGGAGCCGGCCGTTTCTTTAAGAAAGTCATGGCGGTTATCTGCCTCGGAGCGCTTTTCGGAGGCTGTGCCGCAGGAACCTTCTACGGAATAACCAGACTTACCGGCTACACCTTTGTTGCCGAAAAGAAGGATGCAGAGAACGGCGCCATTGAAGACCGTATCTCAAACATCGAAAATGCATTAAGGAAAAACAACGTGAACGGTGCCAGAAGAGTGGAGACCGCATCGATAATCGCTTCCGACGTAACGGACGTTGTGGAAAAGGTTATGCCCTCCATGGTTGCGGTTACCAATCAGTATGAGGCAGTTACCAATTACTGGGGCAGAAGTTTCGTACAGGAAAACGAAGCAAGCGGTTCCGGTATCATCGTGGGTGAGAACGACACGGATCTCTTTATTGCCACCAATCATCACGTGATCGACAGCACCAAGAGCCTTACGGTCCAGTTTGTTGACGGATCTACCGCAGAAGCCTATGTTAAGGGCTCCGATTCAAACGTGGATATAGCTGTTATCGCCGTAAAGAAAGAAAACCTCGAAGCTTCCACATTATCGCAGATTGCAGTTGCCGAGATGGGTGATTCGGATTCTTTACAGATCGGTGAACCCGCAATTGCCATAGGTAACGCACTCGGATACGGTCAGTCCGTTACCTCGGGTGTTATCAGTGCAGTGGACCGTGCCATTGAAGAAAACGAAAGCTCTTCAACGAGTCTTATTCAGACCGATGCAGCCATCAACCCCGGTAACTCCGGCGGCGCACTGTTAAACCTCAAGGGTCAGGTGATCGGCATCAACGAATCCAAGATTGGCGGAAGCACCATCGAAGGTATCGGTTTTGCAATCCCCATCAACGCAGTTAAGGATATGATTGCCGATTATTCCAACCGTGAGACCAGAGAAAAGGTTGCTGAGGCAAAGAAAGGGTATCTCGGAATTCAGGGCAACGCAAACTATGACGGTTCCGCATTCGGATGGCCGGAAGGCGCTTACGTTGAGTCAGTCACCGAAGGTGAAGCTGCCGAAGCCGCAGGAATTTATCCTCACGACATAATCGTTAAATTTGACGGGCAGGAGATAAACAGTTTTGACGATCTTAAAGGACTGATGGCCTACTATGCCGCAGGTGATACGGTGGATATCGTGTTAAAGAGAATCGTGGACGGTGAATTCAAAGAGATAACCGTTACCGCGACTCTCGGAAGATGGCCTAAGGACAGCTAAAGCAAAGATCTGCTTTTGGTAAAGCATAAGGTTTTTAGTGGTTGAAAAACGCCATGTATGTATATTATAATACATAGTGGCGTTTTTTTATGCCTATATACTACACGGAGATGCTCCTTATTCCAGGGGAGTATTATCTAGAAGGAGTTAAACTCATGAAATGGAATAACAAATGGATTCGCGCGGCGATTCCCGCTCTTTTGCTTCACTGCAGCATCGGTACGGTATACTGCTGGTCGACTTTCTCACAGGAGATCGCAGACTTTGTTACCGGAACGAAAGGAGCAGACAAATCAGCTTTTGAATGGGCTTTTTCACTTGCCATATTCTTCCTCGGAATGTCGGCAGCTTTTCTTGGTGATGTGGTAGAGAAGGATATCCGTAAGTCTTCTCTTATCGCAACCATCTGCTTTACAACAGGTATGGTCGGCACCGGATTTGCGATCATGATCAAATCTTTGCCGCTCATTTTGATCTGCTACGGATGTATCATGGGCGTAGGTCTCGGAACCGGATATCTTTCCCCTGTTAAGACCTTAATGCTTTGGTTTAAAGACCGTAAGGGTCTTGCCACCGGACTTGCGGTTGCGGGCTTCGGACTTGCAAAGGCCATCGCAACTCCCGTGATGACGGCAATTCTTAAGGCATTTAACAATAATCCCGCTCCCATGTTCTTTATCATGGGCGGTGTTTACTGCGTAATGATGTTCATCGGTCACCTTCTTTTAAGAAAGCCCGCAGACTGGGTAGAATCCCATGAAAAGGGCGGTATCGGCGAGTTCTTTAAGACTCTCGGAAGAAACTTTAAGACCGCTTTCGGAAACAAGACCTTCATCGGCATTTGGCTTATGTTCTGCATCAACATCGGATGCGGACTTGCTCTTATTTCGCAGGAAAAGATGATCTTCAAAGCAGTTGGCTTTGCCGAATTTGCAGCAGTTCTCGGTATGATAACCGCAGTTGCAAATGCAGGTGGCCGTCTCGGATTCTCTGCATGGGCAGATTCCTTTAAGGACAGAAATACGATTTATAAGTTGATCTTCATCCTTTCAATCGCATTTACCGGAGCTACGATTCTTACTCAGGGAATCTTGAAGGGAAGCGAGGTTCCCGCACTTGCGATCCTTTGCGTAGCACTTCTTATCATGGTTAACGCAGGATACGGCGGCGGCTTCTCCAACGTTCCCACACTTCTTTCCGACCATTTCGGTATGAAGTCCATATCCGCGGTTCACGGTATGTGCCTTTCCGCATGGGCTATCGCCGGTCTTTGGGGAAATCAGATGGCAAATGCCATTGTTAAGCATGTGGCCAATACAAGGCCTGAAACCCTCAGAGAAATAACCGTTATCGAGAAAGGAGAAGAAGTTCTCGTTACGACCAATCCCGTGGGATATCAGACCGTTCTTTATGTTACCATTGCTCTTTACGTGATCGCTTTGATCGTTTCCTTTGTGCTTATTCCCAAGGTTAACAACAAGGCAAAGAAAGATAATTAATACAGATGAAGATATGTCAAAGCTGCGGCGGCTCCTTTAAGGAGTCGCTGCCGAAATGTCCTTACTGCGGTTCCTTGAATCCTGAAGGTGCAGAGAAGGAATACAACAAAAAACTTAACAATATTCGTAAGAAGCTTGATGTCGTGGATGAACTTGCAGTTGAAAATTTCAGGAACGAAGTCAGGCTTTTTTTCAAGGTATTTATTGCGTCTCTGGCAGTGTGTGCCGCAATAGCGGTATTATTTGTCCATGCCCGCGGGAATCGTTATAGTAACGCATCCGTGTTTGAAGACAGACGCGAAAACACAACGAAAGCCTTTGCTGCATTGAAAGTACTGCACGAAAAAACCTCCCGTTGGGATGTTCTTTTTGACGAAGGCAAGTATGACCTTGTAATGGAAGAACTGGGTAAGACCGGTTTTAACGGGCTTTACGGCTGGGAGCATTACAGATTCTTTGCGCTGTACTCGGATCTTTCCGAAGCTGATGAGAGTATTGAAAAGATCGAAACGGGGACTGCCGTATTTCATTACACCTACAGCAGTCTTTTGGATAAGCTTGTATATTTATGGAACGCCCTGGACAGAACAGATTATAACCTGACAACAAAGGACAGACTCATCCTTGAAACAGATATAAAGGAACAAAGAAAAAGAGCGCTTCCTTTGCTTGGTATGTCTGAAGATGAGTTTGAAAAGTTTGTGAGTGACGCCTGTTCCGAAGGCTACCCGAATTATACCTTTATAAGCGAATACGCAAAGGAAAGGTGGGGTGAGTAGCATGAAATGTAAAAAATGCGGTTCAAACCTTGATATAGATACGGCCGTATGCCCCTACTGCGGAACCGAAAACCCTGTGGCAAAGAAGCACAGGGAGGACATGGAGCGCTTTGAAAAGGATTACAGGGCCACAAAGGACGAGGTAATAAAGAACACCGGAAAATTCAATCAAAAGGCCTTTAAGATTACCGCCATTGCCGTTACCGTTGCTTTTTTGACTCTGAGCATCCTGCTGGTGGGCTTTAACAATGCCATTGCCTACAGGGTTTACAGAAATCGAATTACCGCTTCTTCGGGGAAATATTTGAATGAGATCAAAGCACTTATAGAAGAAAATCCCCTTGAACTGGCAAGATTTGTGGACGGAAAGAACATAAGCGTCGGCTATGACCGGGATACCGAGGGTATCAGATATGCGATTTATGTTGCGAGGAATTATTCGGAACTGTTTCGCTACGTCATGGATATTGCTGCTTGCAAGAGCCCGAGATACTCGGATAAGACTCCGGGATATATGACCGAATACCTGAAGTACATTTTAAGTTATTCGGAAGAAGGGCTTGAGAGAGACGGGGAACTTCAACACTACTTTGATGCGGTTTACAACGATTCGGTGTTACTGCTCAGAACCTATATGAATCTTTCGGAGGAGGACGGCGAGAATCTTAAATCCTATTCCGACGGAAAACTGGCACTTGTCATAGAGGAGGCTTACAATGAAACAGTTAAAGAATAAGCCCCGAAAGAGCATGCTTGCAGTGGTTTTGGGGATAGTATGGGGCATAATGATTGTCGTTATCGGCGTCAGTGTTTTTGGAATTTTCAACTACGACAGAAGCATGTATTACTCGGATCCCACATATCATTCGGACGAAATTCTTATGAAGAACTACGGGGCAATCTACAGCAGTATGAATTCACTGCTTTCGTCCGGCAACGACTTAAAGGGGCACAGCGAATACGACGAGCTTATTGCCCTTCACGATTATGTGGAAAGCTGCGCGTATTTTCGCATGTACACGGAAAACGGTGAAACCGAAAAGGCTTTAAAATATTATACCGCCATGGAAGAGGCAAAATCCCGCATGGGCGACCTTGATTTTACCGCATCGGAGATTGATGACCTTATATACAGATAAAAACAGGACCGTTTGGGATTACCAAGCGGTCCTTTGCTTTATATTTGAGTCAGGCCTGTGCTGAAAGTCTCGGTACGGTGTCGGTCCGAAGCTCTATCAAAGGGCCTCCCGTTCCGTTTATGTATTCGGCTGTAATCGTAACTTTGCCGATGTTCTTGTCCTTGGGGATTTCATACATTATATCCAGCATGAACTCTTCAATTATGGCACGTAACGCTCTTGCACCGGTGTCGCGTTCCATTGCTTTGTCCGCAATGGCCGCAAGAGCATCATCCGAAAACTCAAGATCAACTTCGTCAAGCTCGAGAAGCTTCTTGTACTGTTTAAGGATGGCATTCTTGGGCTCCTTTAAGATCTTGATGAGCATATCCTTATCAAGCATTTCCATGGGGCATATCACGGGAAGACGGCCAACAAACTCGGGGATCATGCCGAATTTCTTGATATCTTCCACTTTGACGAAGCTTAAAATGTTTTTCTCTTTTTCCCACTTATCCTTTAGCTCTGCATCAAAGCCGATGGAGGTTTTCTTGTTAAGGCGCTGTCTGATGACCTCTTCGAGGTCCGGGAAAGCTCCGCCGCAGATAAAAAGAATGTTTCTCGTATTTACGGTGGCAAGGGGAACCATGGCGTTCTTGGAGTTTGCCCCCACGGGAACCTCAACCTCTGCGCCTTCCAAAAGCTTCAACATTCCCTGCTGCACTGATTCGCCGCTTACGTCACGGGAAGTGGTTTCTTTTTTCTTGGCTATCTTATCGATCTCATCGATGAAAATGATGCCGCGCTCGGCGCGTTCCACGTCATTGTCGGCGGCGGCTAAGAGCTTGGATACCACGGATTCGATGTCGTCACCGATATATCCTGCTTCCGTAAGGCTGGTGGCGTCCGCAATGGCAAGGGGCACATCCAGAAGTTTAGCCAGGGTTTTTACAAGATAGGTCTTGCCGGAGCCGGTGGGCCCTATCATCAGTATGTTTGATTTTTCGATCTCGATTTCGTCCATGGTGCCTGTGGCAACCCGCTTATAGTGGTTGTATACGGCAACGGAGATGATCTTTTTCGCCTGCTCCTGACCGATGACGTACTCATCCAGCTTTTCCTTGATCTTATGGGGAGGAAGGATGGTCTTAAGGTCGATGGGCTCTAAGGGTTTCTTTCTTTTCTTGATCTTCTGGCGTCCGGGAAACTCGCCCTGCAGGTCAGCCAGGTTTAAAAAGCTTATATTCGGGAAACCGCCGGCATAGAAGCGCCTGCCCTTACCGGAAGACTTGCCGTCTTCCTCCGAATCGTTCCCGGAATCGTCGGTATCTTCGGCGTCGGATGCATCGGGATTGTCGGAGACTTCCTTAAAATCTTCGGTTTCGCCTGATGTCTCATCCGCTGTTTCGGACAAAGAATCTGTCTTGGACCCGCTGTCGGGAACCTTACTTCCGTCAAAGCCCGGAATCGCTCCGCCAAAGGGGAACCCGCCGTCGCCGGGGGTGAATTTCATGCTTTCGGCCATATCTATGGTTTTTTGCAGGCAGTCCGAGCAAACGCACATATTTCCGGGAAGCTTGATCATGGAATCGACCTTGCTTTCGGGTCTTCTGCAGACTACGCAAATGTTTTCAAAATCGTCACTCATGTATTTACCTCACTTTTTGCATTCCTATTATAAATTAATGAAGGTTTCTAAACAAGTTAAGATTCTATAAACGATATTGTAAAAAGGGGTTCGGTATGGTAGTATTTCTATTATTCAGGGGGTTTATCATCATTCGCTAAGGAGGACGGCATGACCGAATATAAGCCTGTCAAAGAAGGAAAAGTCAGAGAGATTTATGATGTGGGCGACAAGCTCATTCTTGTTGCCACGGACAGAATAAGCTGTTTCGACGTTATTCTTAAAAACACTGTTACAAATAAAGGAAAGGTTCTTACCCAGATGTCAAAGTTCTGGTTTGACCTTACAGAGGACATCATTCCCAATCACATGATCTCCACGGATGTAAAGGACATGCCCGAGTACTTCAGAAAGCCCGAATTCGAGGGCAGGAGCATGCTGGTAAAGAAACTGGAAATGCTCCCCGTTGAGTGCATTGTCAGAGGCTACATCACCGGAAGCGGCTATGCTTCTTATGTAAAGAACGGCACCGTTTGCGGCATCAGACTTTCTGAGGGACTGAAGGAATCCGACAAACTGCCTGAGCCCATTTACACTCCTTCCACCAAGGCCGAGATCGGTGACCATGATGAAAACATCTCCTACGAGCAGAGTATAGATTATCTTGAGAAGCGTTTCCCCGGCAAGGGCGCCGAATATGCGAAGAAACTTCGCGACGATTCCATCGCAATATATAAGAAATGTGCGGATTACGCCCTTTCAAAGGGTATCATAATCGCAGATACCAAATTCGAGTTCGGTCTTAACGAAAACGGAGATCTGGTGGTAGGCGACGAAATGCTTACTCCCGACAGTTCCCGTTTCTGGCCCGCTTCGGAATATGAGCCCGGACATTCGCAGCCTTCCTTTGACAAACAGTTCGCAAGAGACTGGCTTAAGGCAAACGAAGGACACGACTGGAAGCTTCCCGAAGAGGTTGTTTCGAAAACCATAGACAAGTATTTACAGGCCTACAGGCTTTTAACCGGAAAGGATCTTCAGATCGGATGACATTCGGAGAAATCAGAAGCGATCATGAAATCAGCATAAACGTTTCGTCAGGAGACACACGTGCCTCCTTCTCCACCACTGCGGCCTTCGCAGAGGGGGATGTTCTTTATGTGCATCCTTTCAGGTATGAGGGCAACATCCTTTCTTTTTCCTCACCCGGGATCAGGATCGATATGACCGTTAAGAGAAACAAAGAAACCCCGTATTACTGGCGAGCAGTCTGGATCACCCGGGGTGAGCGCAACGGCCGTGTTTATCATGTGATCCATTCAAAGTTCGACGGAGCGAAGGTCAACAGACGAAGCTCCCTTCGGGTTCCCGTCGGTACCGCTGGGACAGTATATGCCATGCTTGATACCAGAAACGAGAGCGTTACGATCCGTGACATCAGCGCCACGGGACTCGGTTTCTTTGCCAAGGGAGACGGAATTCCCTGGCTTGCGAAAAAGTCGCGTCTCAGAGTGGCCTACACGGATGCCGACAGCGGTTACAGGGTCGATGTTTTCTGCCGCGTGGTAAGGATCCAGAGAAGGACCGACTGCGTGCTTTACGGTTGCGCTTTTACGAGAGTGTATACCGAGATTTCAAGATATATCGCAAATAAACGGATCAGGGGGACCGGTGTATTACTGCGATAATCGGGAAAGGCATTTTTGATGAAATTTCTTTTAAAAACCAATAAGTTATGGTGGATATCAGGCGGAGTGTTATCGGCATTGCTGATAACGCTCTTGTTTTGGTTTAACGGCCATAATATAAAGCATACGGTTCTGGGACTCGGCCTGGCACTTGGCACCGGAGCTTTGATCGCATGCAAAAAGATCTCCTTTAAATTTTCTGTGCCGGTTTTATTATTATACCTTCTTTATGTTCCGGGAAAACTGTTTGACAGAATGGAACTTCCTATTCACGACTTTACGCATATTATGTCCCTTGCAAAGTTCGTGACTGCGCTTTTGTTCATAGTTTTATATCTTATCATATACATTTTCTGCAGAAATTTCGGAATGGCAATGGGAATCGGAAACATTCTTATTTTTATCGTTTCCGTCATCGAATTTTATGTAAATAAATTCAGAGGTTCCGTGATTGGCGTCAATGACCTTCTTGTTGTAAAGACGGCAATCTCCGTTATGGGAGGTTACGATTATACGCCGAGCCATGAGCTTATTTACAGCCTTTTGTGGTTTGCTTTCTTTACGGTGCTCGCTTTCAGCCTTTCCATGTCTGCAAAGGATATTAAGACCGCATTTCCGAAGTATCCTTCGCTTTACGTTTATATCGGTATGAGTGTTTTGGCGGTTGCGCTTGCAATCACGTCCTGGGCTGTGCTGTTTAAGAGCGACTTTGTGATGAAGTCGGGTCTTCTCGGTGATGACTGGAGAGAGGCCAAAGCAAATGAGAAGGTGGGAAGCCTGCTTTATCCTGTTACGGAATATCACAGAAATCACATGCGCAAGCCCGAGGGCTATTCTGCCGATACGCTCAAATCCCTCTGTGACGAAGCAAGTAGGAACTTTAAACCCATACATGAAACAGAGGATACACTTAAGCCCGATGTCTTTCTTATAATGAATGAATCTCTTGCGAATCTGGGGGTTCTTGGAGATATTAAGACCGATATTCCGGTCTTACCCTTTATAGAATCGCTTTCCTATGACAAGAATGCGGTAGTCGGAAATCTGCATATGTCGGTTCTCGGCGGTCTCACCGTAAACAGTGAGATTGAGGCCCTTACGGGTAATTCGATGCACTTTTTTGCAAGCAGTTCGATTCCTTATTCCAATATGATCAAAGAAGGAATCCCTTCGCTTGCTTCGGAATTTGAAGCCCTCGGATACAGTTCGCTTGCTATCCATCCCAACTACAAAAAGGCCTACGACCGGGAGGACGTTTACGGTAAGATGGGCTTTGATAAGTTTTCAAGCATTTACGATTTTATCGAAACTCCGGATTACGTCAGGGATTACGTAAGCGATGAAAGCAACTATAAAGAAATAATAGCCGAATACGAAAGCAGAGATACGGATAAGCCTTTTTTCTGCTTCAACGTGACAATCCAGAATCACGGCGGATACTTTGACACTCTGCACGATGTCTCCGTGACTTCAATAAACGGAATAGATTACACGGACAAAGTTAAGCCCGAAGGGCTTGAAGAATACTTAAGCCTTGCAAGAAAGTCAGACGATGCTTTTAAGGAATTGATTGAGTACTTTAAGACCGTAGAAAGACCAGTTGTTGTCTGCATGTTCGGAGATCACCAGCCGCTTCTCGGAGACGACTTCTACCGGACAATCTATGAAGGCCGCGATCTGACGGATACGGAGAAAAACGACCTTAAATATATAACGCCTTACGTCCTTTGGTCGAATTACAACCTTGAATTTACGGATCTTAAAGATTTCAGCGCAAATTACCTCGGAGCAGTGCTTCTTGACGAGATCGGACTTCCGATGTCGGGCTTCAGGAAGTTTCAAAGAAACTTAATGGAAGAAATACCCGTGCTTTCTTCCTATAAGACTGCAAACGTTTTGGGCCGCAATCTGACAACAGAGGAATTGAAGGATTCAAAGGGTATCGCTGAGTATAAGATGTTCCAGTATTCCATGCTTTTTGATCATTCGGAGGAAACTTCGTTCATCTCAAAGCCCGAGGAGTATAACTTGGCAGGATATTCGGCAAAGGAAATTCCCTGGAACGAAAGAAAAGTCATCACTCATGCCCTTGGGATCACGTCCGACAACGTCGAGAGTACCAATTCCCTTGATGCTTTTCTTAATACTTATAAGAAGGGACAGCGTGTTTTTGAGGCCGATGTGGCCATTGCTTCGGACGGAGTCCCCGTGCTTAGGCATGATTGGGAACTGGACCTGGGGCAGGCGGATATCTTCGGGCGGACAGAAGGAAAGATAAACGTCCCCTCTGCCGAAAAATATGTAAACACGCCAATCTTGGGAAAATACAAGGCTCTTACCCTTCTTGACTGGTTTAAGATAATGGACGAGTATCCGGATGTATGGTTCGTGTCCGATACCAAGTTTACGACCGAAGTTAAGGAGCAGTTTGAAATAATAGTTAAGACCGCCATCGATAACGGTTATGAGTCGGTGCTCGACCGGATGATAGTTCAGGTCTATTACCCGGAAATGGTTGAAAAAGTCGATGCGGTTTACAGGTTTAAGAACTACATCCTTACCGTTTATTACCTCGGTGAGGTTCCGGATAAAGAAATACTTTCCAATCTTTTTAAGAATGACAGGGTCAAAGCTTTGACGATGCCGCTTGATCGGTGGGAGAGCTGCCGTGAGGAACTTATGGGTTCTGATTTTGCAATCTACGTTCACACGGTCGATGATTTCAATGAGGCGGCTCACTATTTAAAGGATGGCATCGGAATCTATTCAGACAATATTACAGACAGGGAAGCTGCCTGTATTATAGAGGAAAATAAATAAAAACATGCCCGAAAAGGGCATTATAACAAAGAAACTGTTGACAAGGCATTTTTACGTAGCTATAATGTGAGAGCGTGCGTGAAAATGCTCTTTTTTTGCGTTGCGCAAAAATATTAAAAAGAAAGAGGTGAAACAGAATGCCGACATTTAACCAGTTAGTTAGAAAGGGTCGTGACACAAAGGTTACGAAGTCTACTGCTCCCGCTCTTCAGAAGGGTTTTAACTCTCTTCACAAGAAGGCTACGGATTCCGCAGCTCCCCAGAAGCGTGGTGTATGCACCGCAGTTAAAACCAAGACCCCTAAGAAGCCTAACTCAGCTCTTCGTAAGATTGCCAGAGTTCGTCTTTCCAACGGAATCGAAGTAACATCCTACATTCCCGGTGAAGGCCACAATCTTCAGGAGCACAGTGTTGTATTGGTCCGCGGCGGAAGAGTTAAAGACCTTCCCGGTACAAGATACCACATCATCAGAGGTACCCTTGATACCGCAGGTGTTGCTAACAGAAAACAGGCCCGCTCCAAGTACGGCGCAAAGAGACCTAAGGCCGGTAAGTAATTACCGATTGTACCACAAAGACTAATAGCGTCGGAAATTCTGTTTTAAGATATCCGCACGTACACAGTTGTGAGTATTAGTACACGTTGTGAGTACCTGTGAATTATTTTTTGAATGAATAAGGAGGGAAGAACCGTGCCACGTAAAGGACATATTCAAAAAAGAGATGTTTTGGCGGATCCTTTATACAACGACAAGATTGTTACCAAACTTATCAACAACATCATGCTTGATGGTAAGAAGAGCGTAGCTCAGAAGATTGTATACGGCGCATTCGCTATGGTTGAGGACAAGGCCGGAAAGCCTGCACTCGACGTATTCGAAGAGGCAATGAACAACATGATGCCTCTCTTGGAAGTAAAAGCAAGACGTATCGGTGGTGCAACCTACCAGGTTCCCATCGAGGTTAAGCCCGACAGACGTCAGGCCCTTGCTTTGAGATGGCTTACCATGTTTTCCCGCAAGCGCGGCGAAAAGACCATGGAAGAGCGTCTTGCCAATGAAATTCTCGACGCAGCCAACAATACAGGTTCGGCTGTACGCAGAAAAGAAGATATGCATAAGATGGCTGAAGCAAACAAGGCGTTTGCTCACTATCGTTTCTAATTCAGTAGGAGGAAAAAATATTGGCTGGAAGAGAATATCCGCTTGAGCGGACCAGAAATATAGGTATCATGGCGCACATCGATGCCGGTAAGACTACCACTACTGAACGTATTCTTTATTATACCGGTATTAACCACAAGATCGGTGAAACTCACGACGGTACCGCTACCATGGACTGGATGGAGCAGGAACAGGAACGTGGTATCACCATCACTTCCGCGGCTACTACCTGTCACTGGACACTTCAGGATCACTGCAAGCCGAAGGCAGGTGCCCTTGAGCATCGTATCAACATCATCGATACTCCCGGTCACGTTGACTTCACCGTAGAAGTAGAACGTTCACTTCGCGTACTTGACGGTGCCGTAGGTGTTTTCTGTGCAAAGGGTGGTGTAGAGCCCCAGTCTGAAAACGTATGGCGTCAGGCTGATACCTACAACGTACCCCGTATGGCATTCATCAACAAGATGGATATCCTGGGTGCAAACTTTTACGCAGCTGTAGATCAGATTCGTAACCGTCTCGGTAAGAACGCAATCTGCATCCAGCTCCCCATCGGTAAGGAAGATGAATTCAAAGGAATCATCGACTTATTCGAGATGCAGGCTTACATCTACAATGACGACAAGGGTGAAGACATTTCCATCGTTGATATCCCCGACGACATGAAGGATGAGGCTGAACTTTATCACACCGAACTCATCGAGAAGATCTGTGAGTTGGATGACGATCTTATGATGGCCTATCTCGAGGGTGAAGAGCCTTCCGTAGATGCCTTAAAGGCCGCTTTGAGAAAGGGTACCTGTGAATGTGCGGCTGTTCCCGTATGTTGCGGTACCGCATACAGAAACAAGGGTGTTCAGAAGCTTCTTGATGCAGTTATCGAGTACATGCCTTCACCTATCGATATCCCTTCAATCAAGGGTGTTGACCTTGAAGGAAATGAAGTTGAAAGACATTCTTCCGACGAAGAACCTTTCTCCGCTCTCGCATTCAAGATCATGGCAGACCCCTTCGTAGGAAAGCTTGCTTTCTTCCGTGTTTACTCCGGAACCATGAACGCAGGTTCATACGTACTTAACTCCACAAAGGACAAGAAGGAACGTGTAGGCCGTATCTTACAGATGCACGCCAACAAGAGAGCAGAACTTGAAAAGGTTTACTCCGGCGATATCGCTGCAGCAGTCGGCTTTAAGTTCACCACCACCGGTGATACCATCTGTGACGAACAGCATCCCGTTATTCTTGAATCCATGGTATTCCCCGAGCCCGTTATCGAGCTCGCTATCGAGCCTAAGACCAAAGCCGGTCAGGGCAAACTCGGTGAAGCACTTGCTAAGCTTGCTGAAGAAGATCCTACCTTCAGAGCTCACACCGATCAGGAAACCGGTCAGACCATTATCGCAGGTATGGGCGAGTTGCACCTTGAGATCATCGTAGACAGACTTCTTCGTGAATTTAAGGTAGAAGCTAACGTCGGCGCTCCTCAGGTTGCTTACAAAGAAGCCATTACCAAGCCCGTTGACGTTGATAGCAAATACGCTAAGCAGTCCGGTGGTCGTGGTCAGTACGGTCATTGTAAAGTTAAATTCGAGCCCATGGATTACAATGCTGAAGAAACCTTCAAGTTCGAATCCACCGTTGTGGGCGGTGCTATTCCGAAGGAATACATCCCTGCAGTCGGCGAAGGTATCGAAGAGGCTACCAAGGCCGGTATTCTCGGCGGATTCCCCGTACTCGGCGTTTACGCAAATGTTTACGACGGATCCTACCACGAAGTCGACTCTTCCGAAATGGCATTCCACATTGCAGGTTCCATGGCATTCAAGGAAGCTATGCAGAAGGGTGCGCCCATTCTTCTTGAGCCTATCATGAAGGTTGACGTTACCATGCCCGAAGAGTACATGGGCGACGTTATCGGCGATATCAACTCCCGCCGCGGACGTATCGAAGGAATGGGAGATATCGGAGGCGGTAAGATCGTTCACGGTTATGTTCCGCTTGCCGAAATGTTCGGTTATTCCACAGACCTTCGTAGTAAGACCCAGGGTCGCGGAAACTACTCCATGTTCTTTGAAAAGTACGAGCCCGTACCCAAGAACGTTCAGGAGAAGGTTCTTGCTGCCAAGGCTAAATAAAAGACTTGAAAAGGTCGCTTGATTTTAATATAATCTTATTTAGTCAGGATTTTTAAAACGAATTTATAAAAGAAAACTTTATCAATTATTCTCAGGAGGATATTTAAAATGGCAAAAGCTAAATTCGACAGAACTAAGCCCCACTGTAACATTGGTACCATCGGCCACGTTGACCATGGTAAAACAACCCTTACCGCTGCTATCACCAAGGTTTTGGCTGATAGAGTACCCGGTAACGAAAAGGTTGACTTTGAAAACATCGATAAGGCTCCCGAAGAGAGAGAACGTGGTATTACCATTTCTACCGCTCACGTTGAGTACCAGACCGCGAAGCGTCACTACGCACACGTTGACTGCCCCGGCCACGCTGACTACGTAAAGAACATGATTACCGGTGCAGCACAGATGGACGGCGCTATCCTCGTTGTAGCAGCTACCGACGGTGTTATGGCTCAGACCAAGGAGCACATCCTTCTTTCCAGACAGGTTGGCGTTCCTTACATCGTAGTATTCCTTAACAAGTGCGACATGGTTGACGATCCCGAACTTATCGAGCTCGTTGAAATGGAAGTTACCGAGCAGCTTGAAGAATATGA
>Ga0129306_1001084_pt1 | contig 34507 bp, 34 predicted proteins | sample P827metagenome_FD_94438 | JGI IMG/M metagenome (GOLD analysis project Ga0129306, IMG submission 94438) | Capybara group fecal microbial communities from Wisconsin, USA - P827 metagenome | ecosystem: Host-associated > Mammals > Digestive system > Large intestine > Fecal | place: USA: Wisconsin...
AACCTCTTGTTGATGGTGTTATTGATATTGGTAATTTGACTGTTGGGGGACAGGTTGTTGTGGATATTTATTGTAGGGCCAACATCACTGGTACTTTTGTTAATGTTGCCAGTGTTAAAGGCAGCGAATATGATCCTAATAAGAATAACAATAAAGCTAATGCATCAATTTTCGTTAAACCTGCAACAGATTTGATTGTATTAAAATCAGTTAATAATTCTAAACCTAATTATGGTGATAGGATTATATGGACAATTACTGTATATAATGGAGGTCCGGATGATGCAAGCGGAGTGAAAGTATATGATTTGCTTCCGGAATCATTAGTCTGGATTAAAGATACAAGTTTAGGCAAGTATAACCGTAACTCTGGAATTTGGGATATTGGAGATATAGGTAAATATGAAACAAAAACATTGGAAATAACTACCCAAGTAAATGCAACTGGCATAACAGTTAATGATGTTTCAGTTTCTGGCAATGAATTTGATTGGAACAAATCAAACAATTGGGATAGTGAAAAAATCAATGTTTCAAAAGCATCAGATTTATCTATTGTTAAATTTGCAAATTCTTCAACCGTAGATTATCTTGAATTGGTAAAATGGACAATCATTGTTTATAATAATGGTCCGGATAATACCACTGGTGTTGTTGTTGATGAAATATTACCTGAAGGTTTAAGTTTAATTGAATATAACTCCAGTAAAGGAGTTTATGATAATGGGTTATGGTCAGTTTGTTGTATGGAAAGCGGAACTAATCAAACATTGGAATTAATTTGCAGAGTGACTAAAACTGGAAGATTAACAAACATGGTCCATATTGAAGGAGAACAATATGATCCAAATAAGTCTAATAATGACTATAACAGTTCTATTCTTGTTCCTAAATCAAGTGACCTTTCTGTTGTTAAAAATGTTGATAATAACAATCCTGATTTTGAAGATATTGTGGAATGGTCAATTGTCGTCACTAATAATGGTCCTGATGATTCAATTGATATTATTGTAATTGATATATTGCCTGAAGGACTGGAATTAGTTAGTTATGACTCAGATGTGGGCAGTTATGATGATGGAATTTGGGAAATAGACAGATTAAACAATGGTTTTAATGCATCCCTTATACTTCGATGTTTAGTTAAAACTTTAGATGATGTGGAAAATATTGTTAATGTTGTCCCATCACAGTATGATTGGAATATGTCAAATAACAAGGATAGTGAATCAATATCTGTTAATCCAATTGCTGATTTGGGTATAATAAAGTCAGTCAATGTTACACAAGCCAATTATTTGAATTTAGTTAAATGGACTATTGTCGTGACTAATCATGGTCCAAATGATGCAAGTGGTGTTTTTGTTAGTGATGTTGTTCCTGACGGGTTATCAATCATTAAAGTGACTTGTGATGGAGAATATGATAATTCCATATGGAATGTTGGCGACTTGAAAAATGGTGAATCTAAAGAATTGGAAATTGTATGTAAAATTCAAGCAACTGGTGAGTTTATTAATGTTGCAAATGTTTGGGGTGAGGAAACTGACCCTGATTGGAGCAACAATGAGTATGAAAAATATCTTACTGTAAATCCTGCAAGTGACTTGTCTATTACTAAAACAGTTTCAAAATATAAATACTCTGTAGGGAATTTAGTCAGCTATTCAATTAGATTAACAAATAACGGCCCAGATGATGCTGAAAATATTGAAGTCAAGGAAGTTATGGATGATTCTTTACGTCTAAAATCAGTTAAAGTCAGCTATGGTGATTTTAACAAATTAAATGATGTTTGGTCGTTAGATGCATTGGGTGTAGGTGAGTCTGCATTTTTAAAAATTAAAGCGATTGCTACTCAATCTGGTTTGGCTGAAAATAATGTTTCTACTACAAGCGATAATTTTGATCCCGACTTAAGCAATAATGATGATAGTGTTTTCATTAGGGTATTCAATACTAAAAAACAAAACAATGTTCCTGAAATAGAAGATTATAATTCATACAAAGAAAGGATAAATGATTATTCATCTTGTGTTCTTGAAAAAAACAAATCTGGAAATCCTTTAATTGTAATTCTATTGTCTATTGTGTTATTATTGGGCTTATCTTGTGGTGGCAAAATTTTAAAGAAAAGATAATTTAAAGTAGCTTTTAAGCTACTTATTTTTATTTTTTTTAAACTATTTTTTCAAAATTTGTAAGTATCAAAATTATTACTTTCACGATTAATTATTTTTATACTTGTGCTTATATCTGGCCAAATAATGCTTCATTTTTGCAATATAAACAATACCTTTAAATAAAAGTTCTGATAAATGTATTAGTAGATATTGATGTATTCATGATTTTTTTTAAAATTTGAAGCATGAATCAATATTCTTAATTAATTAAATGAGGTGTAATTATGTCTGAAGAAGAAATGATTGAAACTTCTGAAGAATTCATTGAAGAAGATGAAGAAAAATTACCTTTCGCTAAAGCAGAAGTTGTACGTTTAATGAAAGAAAATCTTGATGATGACAAAATGATTAGGGAAAGAGTAAAAGTAGAAATGAATAAATTCTTAGGCGAAGTTTTAAAGAATGTATGTAAACAATTAAACGATTATCCATACACTACTATTGAATACGAAATGCTTAAAGAATCTACTTACCCATACACTAACATTGAAAGAATTAATCAAGAAAAAGAAAGAATTTTATTACATTTAGAAGCTATTAAAGCAGATTGTAATGCATTAGCTATGGATGTTCAAAAAACTTTAAAATTAAAAGATGTTGTTGAAGAAGACTCATTTGCTAGTTTCACAGCATCAGTTGATGAAGAAGAGGAAGAAGAATAATTTTCTTCCTATTTATCTTCTATATGACTAAAACCTGTTTTTAATTCACGTAATTCCTCTTCAGGAATTTCTAAAATTTCAACATTATCACTAACGATATTACTTTGTCCAAATGGATCTTGAATGATTAGTGTGGCAGTTCTATTTCCATTTTTTAGTTCTTCAATTTGTTTGAGGGTATTTTTTGCATTTTTTTGAGATTCGTCGTCATCGAATAGTTTCAACGCTTTTTTAACGGCATCTTCAAAACGATTAAGTATTCCTTCAACGTTAGTTACATACCCTTCTGATTTTGGTCCAGGTTCTACTTTAATCCCTATTTCAGGTATTGAAACGGTAGCGGATTGGGATCTGACCACTCTGACTGTTAGTGTATTTTTATTTATTTCCAATACATATTTTGCAGGGTCATTTTGTTCTAGTGCAATGATGTCGCTGTGTTTAAATCCGCATGATGGACATTGGATGGTTGTTTCCAATACTTTTCCAAAATGAGGTATTTCAAGCTCTTTCATTATGGATTTTGCTTTTCCTTCAACGGAACATGCCGGACATTTGATAATCATTTCAGTTAATTCTTCTTCATTCATTTAAAACATATCCTCTTTCGCTTAATTCTTTTATAATATTATCTAATTTTTCTTGATTTGAAGCACATATTGTTGTTTTTCTATATTCTGACAGGTTATATAGCTCTTCTAAATATTCTTTTTTGCTTGCATCGCCATTAATGTTTTTTATAAATTGTTCAGCGGATGCCGAATCGGAAACGTTGATGTTTCTGATTAATGGTTCTTTAAATCCTTTAATGTTGTATACGATTTTTTCAATGCTTCCGTTATTTCGGTTTATAATAATGTCAATGACTTCACTTAACTCTTCTACACTGTTTACAAGATTTAATGTGGTGCAGGACTTGTTAATAATGGACAATATCTTGTCAAGTGTTTTATCAATTGATTCTGTATTAATGATATTGGCATTATATATTCTGGCTTGGTTTAATAAGTGATTATGGATGATTCTATTTTCTTTAAAGAAATCCAGTTGTTTTCCGCCCCTGTGTATTTGGATGGCTCTTTTAACAAATCTTTCTTTATGGGCTTCCTCATCGGAACCTAAAACGAAGAAGTATATGTTTGCATAATCCCTGAATTGATCGATATTTATTAATCCCGGAACCAAATGAACTCCTTCAATGATTATGTCATCGTAATCGGTAATTGCTCTTTGTATAATTTTTTCCAAGGCAGGAATTACATATGCTGCATGTTCATCAAATCCTGCTGAAACTAATTCTTCATAGCTTTCGTAACGATTCTTATTTCTAAGATGTTTATAAGCATCATAAGATGAGCTGTGAAGTGCTGGAGCATATTCTTTTCCGATAATTCCCCTCACCACTGCTCTTATAAAATCACTTTCTATTAAATGTTTTATATCTAATGTTTTGGCAAGTTCTGCAGCAATTGTTGATTTTCCAATTCCTGAGGCACTCCCTATAAGTATAACATAAGGTTTTCTCATGTTAATTTCTCCTTGATAATGAATTTTTTATAAAAATTTTTATAATTATATGTATGAGTTATATAGCATAAAACATTATACTTTATTAATGTGAAAATTCATACTTAATAATATATTATTTTTTGAAATATTTTTTTGAAAAATTAGGATAATAAAATTACATGGTTAGTTATAAGTTATAAATTATAGGATAGGGGTGAAGTTATTGTATTCAGTTAAATCAGTTAAAGAAATTCAAGATTTAAATCCATTCATTGTCGTAGGTTGTGGTGGAGGTGGAGAAAAATTCTCTAATCTTGAAGGTGTTGAAACAGTAGGATTCATTGATGATGATGAAAGAAAACAAGGAAAACAATTTTGTAATCATGTTGTTTCCAGTAGCTTGGAAAAATGTTTAATTGGTGCTCCAAGTGCAAAATCACTTGTTATAATGTTGCCTATTGGCGCTGAAGGCGCTGCATTAAAATATGCAGTTCAAGCTATTGATGCTGGTTTAAATGTAATTACTTCTTTTAGGTCTTTATCTATTGAAGAAAATCTGTCTTTAAAGAAATTTGCAGATTCAAAGAATGTTGTTATAAAAGAAATCGGACCTAGATTAGATGTTGTTGAAAAAATAGCTGGAATTGCCCCTGAAAAATCATGTGAAGTTTTACCTAAAATATCCTATAAACCTAATGCTCCAGTAATTTTCGTTGGAGGTACTTCTCAAGAATGTGGTAAAAGAACAACCACTAAAATGCTTGGAATTGCAAGTGGTAAAAGGGGTTTAACACCTGCCATAATATCAACTGATGAAATGGGATTGGAAGAACCTACTGACTTTAATTTCAGAGCAGGAAGTTTATCTGCTATGGATGTTCCTTCAGCAGTATTGTCTGCAATCAAATATGTTGAAGAAACTAAAAATCCAGATATTATTTTTATTGAAGGTCAATCTAGCTTAACTGAAATGGGTAATCCTCATCCAAGAGGTTTATCAGCAGCTATTTTGATAGGTGCTGCTCCTGATGCAGTTATTGTTGGACATAGGCCAAATCACCCTTACAGAGAACCTCAGGGCATTAATGAGGAAATTAGAGCTATTGAAGCTGTTGAACCGACTAAAGTTGTTGGTTTGTCTATCAACTTTAAGAATGCCAGCTTAGATTTATGTCCTGAATACTTTGAGTCTAAATTTAATTTACCTGCTGAAGACGTTTACAATAATGGTGCTGATAAATTATTAGATGCGATTTTCGAATATTTAGAGGAGTAGTTGAAATGAGTTTTATGGATGATTTAAAAAGAAGTTTGGGCTTTGAAGAAACTGAAACTAGTGATAATGAGGAAAGTGCTCTTTCCAATATCTCTAAAATGTTTAATAATTTAACACAGTCTTCAAATAACAATAAGCAACAAGCAAACAGACAACAATATAATCCTAGGCCGACCCCTACACAAACACCAAATCCTAGTCCTAGTCCTGAGCCAGCTCCTGTTTATGAGGATTATGAGGATTATGAGGATTATGTGATTGTTCCGGAACAATCTTTTTATGAAATTGTTTTAATTAGGCCAAAAACTATTGATGATATAAATTATGTTGTTGATCAGGTGCTTGAAGAGAAGAACCCTGTTATTTTAGATTTGTCATTTTTAGAAAGAGAAAGTGCTGCTAATTTCAAATTAGCTGGCGATAAGATTAAACAGATGAGAGCAAGATATGGTGCTCAGGCATTATTGCTTGCAAGAACTGAAGATAAAGATTTAATTATTATCTCTCCTAAAAAGGTAAAGATAATCAACAAGGGATAAGTAGATTAAATTCTACTTTCTACTTTTTTTTTTAAAGAAGTGCACGGTTTTAAAACAAGTATATAGCTATTGCTATTTTTATTTTAATTATATAATTTTGAGTTTATTCCTAATCATATTGTATTTCCACAATCATTATTTTGTAGCTGTAATTGGTATTGGAAATATTAGAATTACATGCGATAAAATGATGGGTGAAACAAATCAGTCATTGAATATGCAAAGCTATTCCATAAATCCATATACTTTATACTAAATCATTGTTAAATGGAATAGTACCTGTAGATTAAATCATCAAACTAACGAGTAATCAATATGTTAAAAAATTCTTGAGCATTTTTATGGGATATCTTTTCAATGTCTTTTGGATTAAATCCCAACCTGTGTAATTCGCGAACGGTTTTTGCAACAGATAGTGGATCTGATGGTTTATTGCTGATGTCACTGTTTAATAAAAATCTATCAAAGCCGTATTCATCTAAAATGGCTATTGCATCTTCTTTTTCCATTTTTTGAGGTTGTACGGTTAAACCCAACATGCAGTCACTTTTGATTGCATTTTCCACGACATTAGGATTAATGTGGTCAACAACTGCTTGCTTTTCATCTATATGTTGGGGAACAATATCTAGGATTTCTTTTAGGACTTTTTCCTTATTTTTTCTTGGGGTGTGGATAATTACTTTAGAGTCTGTTTCATCAGCTATGTCTAACTGTTTTTTAAAAATGGAAATCTCTGCCTCGGTCAAATCTTCAAGGCCAATTTCACCAATCGCTATAATGTCTTTGTTTTCAATCCATTTGTACAAATTCTCATAAATGATTTCTGGTTTGTCTATTGTGTTTGCAGGGTGTATTCCCAATGCAACTTTTAAGTCAAGGCCATATTCTGATGCTCTATTAGTATCATAGTTTAAAATTCTGTTTAAATGATTTAAAAGAACGGTTTCGTTATCTATTTTATAAGGATAGAAACTGCAGGTTATGGCAGTATCAATTCCTGCTAAGTACATTTTTTCAAAATCTTCACTACTTCTTGAATCAGCATGCATATGGGTATCAATCATTGTATCACTACTCTAAAGTTTATCTAAGTTCATCTTTGTTCGTTATATTTTAAAAAAATATCTAATGATGTACCTCTTTTTTAAGTTTTTTGGAAGTGTTATTTGGTGAATTTGTTCACTTTGATAGATTTTATATTTTTTAGTAATAAAAATATCCGTATAAGTAATACTACTTAGGTGGTTTCTATGATTAAAAATGAAGAATGTATACAAAATTTCGAATCAATTTTTGATAATGTAAAATTCGCATCAAATTCGTTTATAAGACTAAAGATATTGGCATCCTTATTTATAAAGCCTCAGAATATGAAAGAATTGACAGAAAGTACTCATTTAAGCTATAGCTCTATTTCAAGTAACATGCATGAGTTGGAACTTAAAGGTTTTCTTTATCGTGAAAATAATAGGTATTATCTGTCAAATTCCTCGAAGGTTAGAATTGAAAATATTATGGAATTTAATAGGATAATTACTCTGTTAAATGAATTTTTCAATATTTTGGATGGACATGTTGTTGATATGATTCCAAATGAATCAGTAGTTGAATTTTATTTGCTTGGAAAAGCAAATCTAATAGAATCAAGTGGTGTTGATGCATATAGAACATACAATTTTATTAATAAGTGCCTGGCAATGGCTGAAAATGTAAAATGCGTGTTGCCTTTTTATTATGAGCCATTTTTCAATAGTCTGGAGGAGTTGGCTTTAAAAAATAAGGATGTTGAACTGTTTGTGCCCGAATCAATTTTAGGCAGATTTGATGAAACATTTAAGATTAAGAATATTTCTTCTTTTAAGGAAGATAATGTTTTTTTATTAATTATCACAAATCAGGTCATGATTTTAGGTTTATTTATGGAAAATGGTTATTTTGATCAAAATAGGTTGATTACATCAAAAAATGAGGATTCATTAATATGGGCGAATAATTTATTTGAAAATTTTAAAAAGTTAAATAAATGAGTTTTGAACTCATTTATAATATTTTTCTAGATATTCCTCTAGCTCGGAAATTGCTATTCTCTCTTGAGCTTCGGTATCTCTGTCTCTTATTGTTACTTGATTGTCTTCAAGAGTTTCAAAATCAACAGTTATTGCAAGAGGTATACCAATTTCGTCTGCTCTGGCATATCTTTTACCAATTGTTCCAACTGCATCGTATTCGACAGTAAAACCAGCCATTCTTAATTTTTCAGTTAACTCCTGAGCAATTTCACGAGGCCCCTCTTTGTTAACGAGTGGAAATATTCCAAGTTGTACTGGAGCTACTGATTTGTCGAATTTAAAATAGTCTTTTTCTTCAGTTTCGGTAAATGAATGTAATAAAACGGTGTAGGTTATACGGTCAATACCGAATGATGGTTCTATTACATGAGGAACAATTTTTTCTCCTGTAATTTTTTCTTCAATATCTTCGAAAATGAGTAAATCTTCAGTTACTTCGTAAGTTTTATCCAAGTTGACTGTAAATTTGCCGTCACTTTCTATTGCTTTTTTGATTTCATCAACATCAGCATTTTCAATGGCCTGTTTTACTTTTGGAGAATCTCCTTTAAAGATAGGACCAAATTTGGATAAATTAGGTTTTACAATAGTTTTTTTAACCATTTTAGGTTCGTCATACTCGACAAACACATTCAATTCTTCATTACTGAACTGTGAATGTGATGTTAAATCGTAATCTCCTCTATCGGCTATTCCAATAATTTCAACCCATCCATATTTGTCGGTTTTTGCTTCTACATCCCAACAGTCTAGAGCATAGTGGGCCATTTCACCAGCTAAATGTTGTCTGAATCGTAAAGCATCTTCAGGGATTCCAATTTCAGTTAAAAATTTACGTGCTAAATATAATTGGTAGATTAACATTTCATTAGCTACTATTCCCTTATCAAGTGCTTCACGTGCAGTAATTTCCAATGGTTCTAAATTCTTTTCTTGAACTTCCTGTGAATTTAAACGTAATATTACATCTTCAATTTGTGAAAATTTTGGATGAGTTTTATCTTTGGGATTTAAAAAGATTTCGGCTTCTGCTTGTGTGAATTCCCTAAGTCTAATAACTCCTTGTCTTGGTGAAATTTCATTTCTGTATGCTTTTCCAAGTTGCACTGCACCAAATGGAAGTTTTCCTCTGAAAAATCTTTCTAATCTTTTAAATAAAATGAAGATTCCTTGTGCAGTTTCAGGTCTCATGTATCCGACTTTATCTCCTTTTGCACCAATTTCTGTTTTAAACATTAGGTTATAATTCCAGATATTGGATAGTTTTCCACCACATTCTGGACAGGTAATGTTATTGTCAATAACTATTTGATCTAGCTCTTCGTTTTCTAGGCTTTCTACGTCTTCACCAATCACTTCTTCAATAATATGGTCTGCCCTGAAAACTTCTCCACAGCTTTCACATTTACACATTGGGTCGGTGAAGTTGTCAACATGTCCTGATGCCTTTAAAACTTCTTTTGGCATTACTGTCGGACCTTCGATTTCATAGAAACCTTCTCCGGAAACGTATTGTTTTCTCCATTTTTGCATGATATTATTCTTTAAACTTGCTCCAAGAGGACCATAGTCTGTAAAACCAGATACTCCTGAATAAATCTCAAAGGAAGGCCATAAAAATCCTCTTTTGGCACTAATGTTAGACATTTTATCATGATTCATAAAAATTACTCCATTTATTTTTTCAACTCATAATCAAATTTAACTCTACTGCTTTCCGGACGAGTTTGACCCATATATTTACTATTTCTATCTGGATGTCCGTAAGGTATTTCTGAAGGGCTTGTCATTGTTTCAAAGACAATTTGGCAAACTCTTTGATTAGGGTATAATGCCACAGGCATTGCACCTATGTTGGAAATTTCTAATGTGATTTTTCCTTCAAAACCAGGGTCTATAAATCCTGCTGTAACGTGCATTGTAACACCTAATCTGCCCATACTTGAACGTCCTTCTACTCTAGCGACTAAATCATCCGGTAGTTTAACATATTCTAAAGTAGTGGCTAAGGCAAATTCATTAGGGTGGATTATAAATGCTTCCCCTTCTTTAACAGTAGTTGATTCCATGTAAGATGCTATGTCTTCTTCATCTTTAGGATCGATATACGGTTTTCTAATAACTTTAAATACTTTGAATTCATCTCCTAATCTCAAATCTACAGAAGATGGTTGTATTTGTTTTTCATCTTTAAGAGGTTCAATAGCTATTTTACCTTCTTGTAAATATTCTTTTATATCTTTATCGCTTAAAATCGCCATTTTTTCACACAAGTAATTTTATAAGTATTATAATTCTTTAATTTCTATTAAATTGTCCATTCTATTGACTACATTATCTATTGTTTCATCACTGTATTCAATTGAAATCGCATCAAATTTGCATGCATTAACACAAAGACCGCAGCCTCTACAAATGTCCTGGTCAATGGTAATTTTGTTATCTTTTAGAGATATTGCATCGAACATACATACTTCGTCTAAACATTTTTTGCATAGTTTACAATTATCTTCCTGAAGTTTTACATCAATACCCTCAAGTTTTTCTAATTTGCCGCTTATATCTTCATGTAAATTAGGGTAAACTTTCCACAAACAGCAACAAGGACAGCAATGACAAATTGTTAAAAGACCTTTTCCAGGTCTGATATTCATCCAGACTGTATCGATCTTGTTTCTTCCAATAATATGGCTTAATCCTGCAGCATCAGCTTCATCTACATGTGCAAGCGCTTCTTCCACTGTTGCCTTTTTTCCAATATTTTCAGGAATCTTTTGGGAGGTAGGTCCTAAAAATATGCATCCAATATCATGAGGATAGTCTTGACAGTTATTTGATGTTCTGCAAAGACAGGAATCCATTATGACAATATCGTCAGTACGTTTTATAACTTCTTTAATAACATCGGTTGGCAAGAATTCAGAGCCTTCAGATTCAATTTTCTGATTGATATTTATTGTATTTGGTATAACTACAATCTCATCATCTTCAAAAAGTATCTTATCAACTAATTTTTTATATGCTTTTGATTTTTTGGTAATTCCAGCTATCCAAAATCTCCAATTGAAAATATATTTAAGAATAAATATACTTATATCTGCAAAGCTAATTTTTTTCATTCTACACCTAATTTCATTTTTAATCGTCTTAATATTCCTTTAAGAGTATGTGCTTCTCTTCCAGTAATAAATGCTCTTGAAACGATATTGTTGAAAGTTTTAAGCCCATTTCTTTTTTTGTGATTAGGAATATCTAAAGAATCAATTAATTCTTCCATATCTTTAATTAGATACTCTTTTTCTAAATCAGTACTTTCATCAAGACCTTTCACGCCAAAATCATGTTTATTTTTAAACATTTCATAAAATATTATTGCAGCTGCGTGCGATATATTCATTATGGGGTATGTTGGGTCTGTTGGAATGGAAACGCAAATATCACATTCTTCAATTTCTTTATTTGTAAGTCCATTTCCTTCTCTTCCAAATAGAATGGCTATTTTATTTGAAACATTCATTGATTTACCAAGTTCTTCCGGTCTCAGCGGGATTCTTGATAAATTGTAACTCCCTCCAGCCATGCCGGTCGAAGCAACTTTGAAATCAACTCTTTGGGATTGATAGAAATCATTTAATGCGGGAAATATTTTTGCATTTTCCACAATATATTTTCCATGAGTTGCTTGATAATATGCCTCGTTTGTTAATGTTGGAGGATTTATTAAGACTAAATTTTTTAATCCAAAGTTTGCCATTGTTCTTGCAAGAAAACCAATATTTCCAGGAGTTTCACATTCAACGAAAACGATGTAAATGTTTTCTTTAAAGAGATTAATCTCTTCTTCCTGTTCTTTTGTCAGTTTAGCTCTTGCAGTTCCTCGGGATTGTGCTTTGGATTGTGCTTTTTTTGTTGAAGTTGATTTTTTTTCGCTTGTGCTTTTTTCATCTTCCTTTGGTGAACTTATGGATGTAGTTTCAACTACTTTTTGTTCACTTACGGCAGTGTCTCCTATTTTAATCAACTCCAGTTATAATTATTCATAAGCTTTTTTCAATAATTCAAGAATATGCATAGATTTAATGTCTTCACAACCTATTGCATTTAAACCATCTTGTAAGTTTAATTCACAGAATGGACATATTGTAATGACTGCATCCGCACCAGTATCCTTAATCATTTCAGCTTTTGATTTAGATAAATCTAGTGCTATTTCTGGTTTTCCAGATTTTATTCCGCCACCGGCACCACAACATTGGCAAGGATATAGCATTTCCTTAAACTTGATGCCAGGGATTTTTTCGATTATTTCTCTTGGAGCATCTTTAATGCCCTGTCCTCTTCCCAGGTGACATGGATCATGATAAGTAACGGTCATGTCAACTTCTTTTAGTTTATCTTCATCCAATTTATCAACTAAAAACTCGCTAATGTCCATTACATGTAACTTAGAACCAAATTCTGGATGATTCTTCTTTAAAGTAGATCCGCAACCAGAACAGATGGTGATAACTGTATCATAATCTTTAAATACTTCTTTGTTTTTATCAACTAGCTTTTGTACAATATCTGTTTGTCCGGTTCTTAAAAGTGGTGAACCGCAACAGACTTGGCCTTCTGGAACATCAATGTCAATTCCATTTTCTTTTAAAATGTCAATTAACATTTGACCAATTTCAGGGAATTTGTAGTCAACCATACATCCTGTAAAGAATGCAATTTTTGAGCCAGTATAGTTGTTGGCTTGTTCGATGAATGGAGTTTTATCAGTTTTAATGGACCTTCCAGTTTCCATAATATTTTCTTTAAATGCAACATGTTCTGGAAGAGGTCCTGAACCATTTGCTACAGCAATAGCTCTCATTTTTTCTATTGCATCTCCAAAGGTGTTAATATTTTTAGGACAAACTGCTAAACATTTGCCGCAACTAGTACAATTGTATAAACCTTCATCTAATGCTTCTTTTAACCTGTCAAAGTTTTCTCTTGGGTCAGTTTCAAATTTGCGAATATATCTCATTAGATATGGTCCGCCAAATTCTTCTGTTGCAATGTTAACTACAGGACAAGTTGAATAACAGGAATAACATTCAATACAACTTCTAACTTTTTTGGTGTCTATTGTTTCGTCTTTTGTAATTGAAGTATCAAGTTCACTGCATTTGTGGTCACATTGAAGGGATAATTCTAAATCTTTGACTTTGGCTTCGATACTTGATTTGTCAACTATTAAATCTTTAATGACCGGGAAATTAAGAGGTTCAATTATTGCTCCATCTTTAATTTCTTTTTGGCATGCGAGAGCCCCATTTCCTTTAAAAAGTATTCCGCAGGAGCCGCATTGACCAGCCCTACATGAACTTCTGAAACTGATGTCTGCATCATATTTTTCATTAATTGCTTGTAATGCATCAAGAACCTTCATGTGAGGAGTTTTTTCAATTTCATAACACTCCAAATGAGGTTCTTTGTCAGTTTCTCTGTCAAATCTTGAAACATAAACTTTAATCATCATTTCCCTCCAATTTTGTTAAAAGCTTATAAACTATTATAATATACATATTTATACATCAAACTATTATATAATATATTGTATTAATGATTTTTTTGAGGAAAATATAATGAATTTAAAAGAATTAATTACAGGAGTTGCTGGTGATAAACAATTTTTACTAGGTAACGAAGCAGCTGTAAGGGGAGTTATAGAAGCAGGTGTTTCTATTGCAGCTACTTATCCTGGAACTCCTTCGTCAGAAATTGGAAATGTTTTATCAGTATTGGCTAAAGATGCTAATATTTATTTTGAATTTTCTACTAATGAAAAAGTCGCTATGGAGGTCGCCGCTACTGCTGCTGCTTCAGGACTTAGGTCATTTACATTTATGAAGCATGTAGGTATGAATGTAGCTAGTGATTCATTTATGACTATTGCATATTCGGGTGTTAATGGTGGAATGGTTATTCTATCTGCTGATGATCCGTCCCTTTTTTCATCTCAAAATGAACAGGACACACGTAATTATGCAAGATTAGCTAATGTGCCTATTTTGGAACCATCTAACTGTCAAGAAGTTAAAGACATGGTAAAATATGCATTTGATTTGTCTGAACAATTCAATATACCTGTAATTGTCAGAACAACCACTCGTGTGTCACACATGAGGGGTGTTGTTGAATTTGGTGAGAAGAAGGATAATTCATCAAATTGTGATAATCACTGGAAGAGAGGGCACTTCGATAAAGACCCATCACAATATGTTCCAGTTCCTGCTTTTGCGGGGGATATGCATATACGATTATGGGATAAAATTCACAAAATTGAAAAAATCTCTAATGGCAGTGATTTAAACTCAAAAATCAATTTCGCTAATGATAAAAAATATGGTTTAATTGCTTCAAGTAGTGCATATAATTATGCTCATGATGTTGTCAAATTTAACGATTTAGAAGTAGATATATTAAAATTAGGATTTTCTTATCCGTTCCCACAGGAATTGGTTGCTGAATTTTTAGAAGGATTGGATGAAGTATTCATTGTTGAGGAAGTTGATCCGATTATAGAAAGAGATGTATTGGCTACAATAGGTGCTAAAAATCTCAATGTTCAGGTGCACGGTAAATTAGATGGAACTTTCCCGCTTTTCCATGAATTTAATTCTGATGTTGTTGGGGATGGTTTAAATAAAGTATTAAAATTCAAAGAAAACGAAATTACTAGCTATTCATCAAGCTTGGAAAAGCTCGAAGAAGATATTCCTCAAAGAGCACCGGTTTTATGTGCAGGATGTCCTCACAGGGCAATGTATTATGGAATTAATAAAGCCATTGATGAATTAGGTTTAAAACTCTCAGATGTTGTGTTTGCATCAGATATTGGATGTTACACATTAGGAATCAATCCTCCTTACAATTGTGCGGATTATTTATTATCAATGGGTTCTAGTGTTGGAGACGGATGTGGATTTTCAGTTTCAACAGACCAAAAAGTAGCTAGTTTCATTGGAGACTCTACATTTTTCCATAGTGGAATTTCACCTTTAATAAATGCTGTTCACAATAAACACAATTTTGTCTTAACAGTTTTAGATAATAGGATTACAGCCATGACTGGCGGTCAACCGAATCCGGGAATTCCTATTGATGGAATGGGTGATGAAGCTCCAGAAATATCAATTCGTAAATTGGCAGTTGCGTGCGGATGTGATTATGTCCGCGTAATTAATCCATTTAATTTAGAACAGGTTATTAAAACTTATAAAGAAGCGTTTGAAAGAAACGATACTGCTGTTATTGTTTCAAAAGCTCCTTGTACATTAATTAAAGGTTTGACTAAAAAACCTTCAGTTAATTTTATAGAAAGCAACTGTAATAACTGTGATAAATGTGTAAGCGAACTTGCATGTCCGGCCATTTCAAAAATCAATGGTAAAATCACTATTGATAAATCTCAATGTGATGGTTGTAATGTTTGTATTCAGGTTTGTAAATATGGTGCTTTAGAGGCAGGTAGGTGAGAAAATGGATAATCATTATTGTATTTATATTTGTGGTGTAGGAGGTCAAGGAATCATTAAAACTTCTACAATAATTGGTGAAGCCGCAATGAATCAAGGTTTAGATGTAGTTATGAGCGAAATTCATGGAATGTCTCAACGTGGAGGATCCGTTTCTACAGAATTAAAAATCGGAGGATATAACTCTTCAATAATTCCAAATAAAGGAGCAGACATGTTACTGTCATTTGAACCAATTGAAACAATAAGAGGTCTTGAAAAAGTAAACGCTGAGACTAAAATTGTTTATAATACTCATCCGATTGTACCGTCTTCTTCAAGTAAACCTTATCCTAATGTTGATAGTATTACTAAAACATTAAAAGAGAACTTTAAACATGTGCTTCCAATTGACGGTACAAAACTTGCAATGGAAGCAGGAAGTGTATTGTCTTTAAATATGGTTCTTCTAGGTGCAGTAACTGCCGATGATAATTTTCCACTTTCTAAACAATCTGTTATTGATGCAATGAAAAATAATCTAAAACCAAAGTTTCATGACATGAATTTAAAAGCTATTGAAAGTGGTTACAATTCAATCAAAAGTTAAATTATAAATACTATTTTAAATAAAATTTTAATTAGATATTGAGTCGTGGTTATTATGGTTTACAAAATTGACAATGCTATTGTAAAAAAAGACATTGCAGGTAACTTAACATTAATTGACCCAGATAATGTTTTTGATGATGAAGATGCATTCATTGCTGTTAAAAGTGATGATTTAATTACTATTCAACTTTTAATCAATGGAATTTTGAAAAATGATTTTAAAAGTTGGAGAGAATTGGGTGTAGTTCCTGAAAATGAACCTATTAAAAGTATTTTTGTACGTTTAGGTTATTCAAAAGAAGATATAGCTAATTTGTTAAAAGATTTATAGCTATTCTCTTACTCTTTTTTTTTAATTTAAAATTAACAGATATCTAGCATTTTCACTATATTGGTAGATATTCTTATAAAAAATAAGTTTAGAAAAGACAGTTGGTCTTTTCTATAAATCTTTAATGTCGTTTTCATCTAAAATTTTAACATTATTTTCATTTAAGGCATCAATAGCTTTTTCCATATTTTCTAATCTCATAACAACAATAGCTTCATCAGTTTTGCTACTTACAAATGCATATAAATATTCTAAATTGATTCCTTTTTCATCAAAAACAGCTAATGTTGAATTTAATCCATTAGGTTCATCTGGAACAGCTAAAATAATTACTTCATTTTCTTTCACAATGAAATTGTCTTTTTCAAGAGCTTCTATTGCTTTTTCATTATCAGAAACGATTAGTCTTAAAATTCCGTATTTGGTAGTGTCTGCTATTGAAAGAGCACGAATATTAATGTTTTCTTTAGCTAATGTGTCAATAGCTTTTTTAATCCTGCCTTCTTTGTTTTCTACGAAAATTGAAATTTGTTTTACTGCCATTTTATCACCTATTCAAAATTCCTTTCATCAATTACACGAACAGCTTTTCCTTCACTTCTTGGAAGTGTTTCTGGTTCACAAATTGTAACATCAACTCTTAAACCAGTTTCTGATCTGATGGATGCTTGAATTTCTTTTTCCACTCTTTCCATTTCTTTCATTTCATCAGAGAATAATTCTTTTGATGCTTCTACTTTAACTTCAACTTCATCTAAAATATCTGGTCTTGTTACATGAATCATGTAATTAGGGCTGATACCTTTAATTTTAAGCAATGCTTTTTCAATTTGTGATGGGAAAACCATAACTCCTTTGATTTTCAACATATCGTCACTTCTTCCAGTGATTCTTGTCATTCTAACAGTAGTTCTTCCACATTCACATTTTTCACCAATGAGTGAAGTTAAATCTTTTGTTCTAAATCTTAAAATAGGCATTCCAGTTTTAGTCAATGATGTTAGTACAAGTTCTCCTTTTTCACCATAATCTAAGGTTTCACCAGTTTCTGAGTTAATAATTTCTGGGTAGAACTGATCATCTTGGATGTGCATTCCGTTTTGTTGAGAACATTCTTGAGCAACACCAGGACCCATAACTTCAGTTAATCCATAAATGTTGTATGTTTTGATTCCAAGAGATGATTCAATTCTTTTTCTCATCTCATCGGTCCACATCTCAGCTCCATGGATTCCTGCTTTTAAATTAATGTCTTCTAGAGGGATTTCTGCTTTTTCTCTTGACTCACCAAGATACATTGCATAAGAAGGAGTGCATGTTAAGATGTCACTTTGGAAGTCAACCATAGTATCAAGTTGCCTTTGAGTATTTCCTGCAGAAATTGGTATTGTGATTGCACCCATTTTATTTCCTCCGTGGTGAATACCAAAACCGCCAGTAAATAATCCATATCCATAAGCATTTTGGATGATGTAGTCTTTTTCAGCTCCTGCCATCTTAAGTCCACGTGCAATACATTCTCCCCAAATATCTAAGTCGTTTTGAGTGTATGCTGTAACAGTTGGTTTTCCAGTGGTACCTGAAGATGCATGAACTTCTACAATTTCCTCACGGGGTACTGCGAGTAAACCCAAAGGATAAGCTTCCCTTAAATCACTTTTAGTGGTAAAAGGAATTTTTTCAATATCTTTTAAGGTTTTTATGTCTTCTGGTTTAACTCCAGCTTCGTCTAATCTCTTTTTGTAAAATTCAACGTTTTCATAAGCTATCTTTACTGTTTCTTGTAATCTTTCAAGTTGAATTTTTTCTTTTTCATCTTTATCCATGCATTCTGCTTTTTCATTCCAAAACATTATATCCCTATTTTACGATTTTTTATCATTGTTTAAGTATGATGTTCATTTCATATAAAGTTTATAATTTTGTTTATTTTTTTCAATTTTATTTTGATTTGTTTTTAACATCTTAAATTAATTATTGTTTTTAAGTCGTTATTTTATAAAATAAGTTCAATTTTTACTTTATTTTTTCAATAAACTATTTATAACTTTTTAATTATAAATTAACATGGTGATAAATATGGATTCAAAAATTAACAGGGGAAGAATTGAATTTAATAATGAGAATTATGAAAAAGCATTAAATTATTTTGATGCAGTTGATGAGGATGATGAGGATTACGATTATGTTTTAATTTTTAAAATCACTTGCTTGATGGAACTGGAAAGATATGACAAAGCGTTATTTTTAATTGATTCTCTTTTGATGGAGGAACCGAATGACGAATTGTTATTGTATGAAAAGATAAGGTGTCATATTGCTTTAAGTGAGAAATTTGAAGCTTTGGAGACATTAAGGGGATTTGAGAGAATAATTGCAAAAGACAACAAACAGATGATTCTTGATGTGGCTAGATTTTATAAGATTTTGGGGGAATTTAAAAAAGCTTTAAGATTTTGTAACTTGGCATTATCCGTTGATGAGGCTTTTGAGGAGGCATTATATGAAAAATCATTAATTGCTATAGCTTTGAACAATGATGAAATAATCAACAATTGTGCTGATAAGCTTTCGCGTATTGAGGATATGGACAGATTTAGAATTGTCCATGTATTCCTATTAAAGTTATATTCTGGGAGATTGAGGGACTGTGTTAACATCATTGATGATTTGGAAGGCAAATTTGAAAGTGAAACATGTGAAATGCTTAAAACGGTTGTCTTTAATCAATTATGTGAAAAGTTGGATGTTAATATTCATCTTATTGAAGACGGCGATATATCAATTAGTGAAGCTATTGATCTGTTGTTTGATTATGAACAGAATGGGGTGAGGCATGGAATTATCAATGATGTTGCTTTTGTAATAATGTAAATGTACAAAAATGTACATTGATGTATATAATAGTAATATTTAAATAACTTCTTAATTAAATAATTTAATGTAATTATTATTTTGTTTAATATTTAGAGGTAATTATTTATGGATGTAATGATTTTGGCAATTGTATTTATAATCTACATATTTGCACTTGTTTTTGTAGGTTATTATGCATACAAAAAAACCAATTCCTCTGAAGACTTTATGATAGCTGGTAAAGATACTCATCCATTTATTATGGCAATGAGTTATGGAGCTACGTTTATTTCGACAGCAGCTATTGTGGGTTTTGGAGGAGTTGCTGGTGAATATGGTATGAGTGTTTTATGGTTGGCATTCTTAAACATTATTATAGGTGTATTCATAGCATTCGTATTTTTAGGAAAAAGAACTCGTAGGATGGGTCATTCCTTAGGCTCACTTACTTTCCCTGAATTTTTAGGAAAACGTTTTGACAGTAAATTTATTCAATATGCTTCTGGATTAATCATTTTCTGCGCAATGCCAATTTATGCGGCAGTAGTATTAATTGGAGCTGCAAGATTTTTGGAATCATCATTATTAATTGATTTCAGTATTGCACTTTTAATCTTATCTATTATTATTACATTTTACGTATTGTTCGGTGGAATTCGTGGTGTAATGTATACAGACGCACTTCAAGGAACAATCATGGTTTTGGCAATGGTGTTCTTGTTAGTATTTGTTTACTGGTTGCTCGGTGGTGTAGATCATGCAAACACTGCATTATCCAGTATGGTCAATTTATATCCTTCTGATGCGATAGCAACGGGGGGAACTGGCTGGACAAGCTTCCCAGAGTTTGGAACTCCATTCTGGTGGTCACTTGTTTCATCAACTCTTATTGGTGTAGGTATCGGTGTATTGGCTCAACCTTCATTGATTGTAAGGTTCATGACAGTTAAATCAGATAAAGAGTTAAACAGATCTGTTTTAATTGGAGGTATCTTCATTGCAATCATGCCAACAACTGCATATATCGTAGGATCACTTTCAAACGTATATTTCTTTGATCAATTGGGTAAAATTGCAGTTGATGTCGTTGGTGGAAATATTGACAAGATTATTCCAACATTTATTACAATGGCACTACCAGAATGGTTTGTATACGTTTTCTTATTGTCCTTGATTGCAGCGGCAATGTCAACAATATCTTCACAACTCCACACTCAAGGGACTGCATTCGGTGTAGATATCTACTCAACATTAAGGGATAAATCCAAAAGGAAATTGGATGATGTATCTATCTCAAGAGTGGGTATTTTAATAGCTATCATTCTTGCGTTAATAATGGCATTTTCACTTCCAGGAAGTGTGGTTGCACTTGGAACAAGTTTATTCTTTGAAATCTGTGCAGCAGCATTCTTGCCAGTATTTTTAGGAGCACTTTACTGGAAAGGAATTACAAGGCTCGGAGCTATTGCAGGTATTTTGTCTGGAACTTTTGTGAGTTTATTCTGGTTAATATTTGTATTCAAAAAGACTGCAGTAGGACTTGGAATTTGTAAGTTCATCCTTGGTGTAGATACAATTTTACCAAACGCACCATGGCCATTTATTGATGTTATGTTAATTGCAGTGCCAGTTGCTACTTTATGTACAATTGTTGTAAGTTTACTTACCAAACCTCCTGCTAAAGAGGTTGTTGATAAAGCATTTGAAAATATCGATACAAAAGGAAGTGATGCATAATGGGAATTTTAGGAATTGAAGACCCTTGGATTTGGGGAGTATATCTTGGAATTATCTTATCAACACTTTTATGTATTGTTTATGGTATTGTAAATTGGAATAAAGGAGATTAATCTCCTTACTCTTTTCTTTTTTTTATTTTGTTGATGTATCTTAATATAAGATATTATTTAAATTGATTTTTTGATATAGTTGTTAATTTAATTGGGGTTGCATTAAATTTAGTTGCCTTTTGGAAAATCTTTCAGGATTTCAGATAATTCCTATATATAAAAAAAAGAAAATAAATGCTAATGCAGTTATTTTTTCACATTAGCAGTTTTTTTAACAATTAATTTATTGTAACTAGCTTGATAGGTTACTTTTTTTCCAACTTTAAGTTTGTTCAAAACAAACTTTTTAATTGTTACTTTTGCAACACCTTTTGAGTTGGTTTTTGCTTTATAAGTTTTCCCATTAAATTTAAAAGTAATGACTTTATTTTTAATAGGGGTTACGCCTTTTTTGAGTGTTGCAGTTAGAGTGAGACTTTTAACAGATTTTTTAACATTTACTGTATTTAATGTTAATTTTAGATAGTTGAATATGCATTGTGTAGTAGTTCCGCCATAGATATCTCTTCCAGTTGGTGCTGTATTGTCGGTAAAAATACATTTTGTTGCTTTTGCACAGTGTATTTTATCGGAAGGGGTTTGTAAAAATCCGTATATTGCTCCTCCTTTACTTGCAGAATTTTTTGTGAAGTTGGATGATTGTATTAAATTTGTATAATAAACTGTTTTATAAACCCATGTGTTATTTACATAGTCTGCAAGTTGCTGGTGGCATCTAAAGTAAACTGCACCACCATATGTTGGTGCTTGATTTTTATAAAATTTTGAATTCATAATAAAAAGATCTTTACATCCATATACTGCACCACCCATTTCCCCCGCGGTATTGGTGCTAAATAGGGAAGAATCGACAGTTATGTGGCCAAATGCATATATTGCTCCTCCACCATGTCCTTTAGCGATATTATTTCTAAAAGTACAATTAGTTACATATTCATTTACAAATTTTAAAGTTGCATTTGTGGATAATGTGAGGGCAAAGTCCATATTTCCATCTAGGTCTATGTTACGATAGTAATTTAAAAAGAATTCAACAGATTTTTCTAATGATAAACAGAGAATAGCTCCCCCATCTCCATTTGCAGAATTCTGATTAAAAACAGAATTTTTAGTGTTTAGATGCCCTACAGAATTGATTGCTCCACCACAACAATCGGCATGGTTATCTGTAAAAGTACAGTTGCTAACTGTTAGATTTCCATAATTGAATATTGCTCCACCATAAAGCTTAGTATAACCATTTGTGAATTTAATATTGTTTAAAGTTACTTTATTATTTTCAGGGAATCCAAATTTAACAATAAAAATTCTAGATTTTGATAATCCATTTAAAGTATGGCCATTACCATTAATGGTTAAATCTTTGGCAATTGTAATGCCTTTAGTACTAAATCCTTCATCATAGACATAATCTTTATCTAAATTTAGAGTACTGCCTTCAGGAGCCAAAAGAATCTGATTTTGGAGGTCTGTGAAAGTCCCCATGCTAGTATTGCTAACTGCATCTTCTTGTGAGGATGCAATTATTCCATCATCAGCATTTTCAATTGTTGTCGCAGTACCATTGATTTCGTTAGCACTAACACTGGAAATGCTAAACAAACAAATGATTATGCAGATGATAATTAAACTTCTTTTGGATGTCATAATATCACTCTATTGTTATTTTTATATTCATCTTAATATAAATATGGTGTAAAAATCGTTTGAATATTTTTTGTATTTGTTTATAACAAATTTTTTATAGTTTTGTGAGCATAGTTATTTCACATAATTGGGTGATATTATGATTTATAAGTGCACCATTTGTGGCCATATACACAATGAAGAAGCAACTGGGATTTTATTGAATGAATTAGATGAGTGTCCCATTTGTAAACAGGACATTTCTAAGTTTGTTGAAGTTGAGAACTCTAAATCCAGTGAAAATATTGAAGTAAACACAGAATTATCTTATGATAAGAATTATGCAAAGAGTGATAAAGACATAAGGGCAATGGATGCGATTCATCAAATTGCAATCACTGGTGAAAGCATTGTTGCTGCAATGTATACAGAACTTCCAATGCCTAACTGGGATGAAATCCTAATTTTAGGAAATCAATTAAATCCACAACCCCTAGAAAGTGATGTTGAAGTTAATACTCAAACAATAATTGGAAAAAACGCTAAAAAACCATTGATTATTGAAAGTCCGATTTATATAACTCACATGTCATTTGGCGCTCTTTCAAAAGAAACAAAAATTGCTCTTGCAAAAGGTAGTGCAGCTGTTAAAACCGCTCAATGCAGTGGTGAAGGTGGAATTTTAACTGAAGAGATGGAAAATGCTTATAAATACATTTTTGAATATGTTCCAAACAAATATTCTGTAACTGATGAAAATCTAAAGAATGCTGATGCTATCGAAATAAAAATTGGTCAATCTACAAAACCAGGTCTTGGTGGGCAATTGCAAGGTGAAAAGGTAACTTCTGAAATTGCAGAGGTTAGGGGAAAGCCTGTTGGTGAAGATATCCACTCCCCTGCAACAATTCCAGGTATTTCAACTAAAGAAGATTTAAAGGAATTAGTCGATGAGTTAAGATTAAAATCTGATGGTCGTCCTATAGGCTTAAAATTTGCTGCAGGTAGGATTGAAGATGATTTGGAGCATGTGTTATATGCTGAACCGGATTTCATTACAATTGATGGTCGTGGTGGATCAACAGGTGCAAGCCCTAAATTAGTTAGGGATTCAACTTCAGTTCCAACAATATATGCTCTTTCAAGAGCTCGTAAGTTTTTAGATGAACATGGAAGCGATATTGATTTAACAATAACTGGAGGTTTACGCCTATCTTCTGATTTTGCAAAAGCTCTTGCGATGGGCGCTAATGCAGTAGCTGTTGGTACTGGAGCTATGATTGCAGCTGCTTGTCAGCAATATAGGATATGTGATACTGGTGAATGTCCTGTAGGTGTTGCAACTCAGGATGATGAGTTAAGAAAAAGGTTAAAAATTGATGTTTCGGCTAAAAGAGTTGAAAACTACTTAAAAGTATCAACTGAAGAGTTAAAAACATTTGCAAGAATCACTGGCCATAAAGATGTTCATGATTTAAATATTAATGATTTATGTACATTAAACTCTGAAATTTCTAATTACACAGATATTAAGCATGTTTAATTGGATATGTTTGTTAGCATTCAAATTTAAAGCAATCTTTCTCGTGATTGTCAATAACTCCGATTGATTCAAGATAAGAATAAATTATTGTGGGGCCTACAAATTTCATGCCCCTTTTCTTTAAATCTTTGGAGATCTTTTTAGACAGTTCGGATTCAGTTTTATATTCTGCTTTTATGATTTTTTCATCAGTAAATGACCAGATATAGCTGGAAAAACTTCCAAATTCTTCTTGAATTTCGATGAAGATTTTAGCATTATTGATGGCTGAGGTAATTTTTCCCTTATGGCGGATAATTCCCTCGTTAGCTAGAAGTTCATTAATTTTAGTTTCATCATAATTAGCTACTTTAACAACGTCAAATTCATCGAATGCTTTTTTAAAATTCTTTCTTTTTTTGAGAATTGTAATCCAGGAAAGCCCTGCTTGAAACGACTCCAAAATAAGCATTTCAAATAACTCTTTATCATCATAGGTTGGCATTCCCCATTCTTCATCATGGTATCTGATGTAGATTTCATCATCTGTGACCCATGTGCATCGTTTTTTATTCATAGGAATAATTATTATGTTCTTTAATTAAATATATTTTTAGAGAGATTGTTGATAATTTAAATATTAATTATGAATTCAAGGTATATTCTACGAATTAATTAATGGAGTTATATCGTGAATAAAAAGAGATAATGGGGGGCTAATATGGCAAATTTAGGTTTTGGGATGATGAGACTTCCACTTTTGGATGAAAATGACTTTACAAGTGTGGACTATGAACAGGTTAACCAAATGGTAGATTTATTTATGGAAGCGGGGTTTAATCACTTTGACACTGCATATATTTATCATGAGGGTGTAGGCGAGTTGGCATTTAAAAAATCTGTTGTAGAAAGATATCCTCGCGATTCATTTAAGATAGCTACGAAATTGCCTTTGTTTGTAATCAGTGAAGAGTCACAATTGGAGCCTCTATTTTCAGAACAGCTCAAGAATTGTGGTGTTGAATACTTTGATTACTTTATGTTGCATAATGTAAGTGGATTTACAGAGACTGCATGGAAAAATGTTGATTTGTATTCATTTATCCAAAAGAAAAAAGAAGAAGGATATATTAAGCACATTGGATTGTCTACTCATGGCAACGCCGAATTTTTAGAGGAAATACTATTTGAACATCCTGAATTAGAATTTGTTCTGCTTCAAATTAACTATCTTGACTGGGAGGATGAAGCAATAGAGTCTAAAAAATGTTTGGAAGTTGCAAAAAAATATAATCTGCCAGTCATGGTCATGGAACCGTATAAGGGAGGATTTTTGGCGGATGTGCCTAAAGAAGCTGAAAAAATTATGAAAGAATATAATCCGAATAAATCGGTTGTTTCTTGGGCGATGAGATTTGTAGCTAATCTTGAAGATGTCTGTGTTGTTTTAACCGGTGCAAGCAGCTTGGAACAACTTGAAGAGAATATTCAAGAATTTAAAAATGCAGATCCATTAAATGATAATGAATTAAAAATTTTGGAAGAAGTTTCAGAAATTATCAACAGTAACATTACGGTGGACTGTACTAAATGCAGATATTGTGTTGATTCATGTTCAGAGGATATTGACATAGCCAAACTCTTTGATTTATATAATAAACATAAAATGCTTGATAAGGATGATTGGACACAACACGGCAATGCCTATTTGAATTATTCAAAGCTTCCGAGTGTGGGGATAGCTTCTGATTGCATTGAATGTGAAGTGTGCATTGAAGAATGTCCTCAGGGGATTAATATTCCCGAAGTTTTAAAGGATGTTGCAAAGACATTCGAAACAGAGGTTTATGGATTTACAGATTAATCCATATCTTATTTTTTTTCAATACTAAACAAATATTAATAATTAAAAATATAGTTATAAATAGTTAATTTATTGAAGGTTTTAAAAATGATACCTGGTATGAATAAAAAACAAATGAAACAGATGGAAAGACAAATGAAAAAGATGGGTATGAAAATGGAAGACCTCAATGGTGTTCGTGAAGTAATTATCCGTTTTGATGATAAAGAATTAATAATTGATGATCCTAGTGTAAGTTTAATGAATGTAATGGGTCAAGAAACTTATCAAGTTGAAGGTAAAGCTCGTGAAGTAGAGCTTGAGTATGAAGTTGAAATTCCTGATGAAGATGTTGAAATGGTAGCTAACAGCGCTAATGTTTCTGAAGATGAAGCAAGGGCTGCTCTTGAAGAGTGCAAGGGAGATTTGGCAGAAGCTATCATGAAATTAAATCAATAGATAATATGACTGTTATTGTGCATATTTCTGATTTGCATGTAAGTAAATCAGAATTTGACGAATCTATATTTATGGATGCTGTAAGTGAAATCAATCACATACAGCCAGATATGATTATCCTAACTGGGGACCTTACAGAACATGGGTATTATGTTGAGTTTGAACAGGCAACCAAATATTTGGAAATGTTTGAAGCACCTTTATTTGCAGTTCCTGGAAATCATGATTCTCGTAATTTAGGTTATCAAAGTTTTGAAGAGTTAATAGGTGAAAGAAGTTGGAAATTAACTTTGGGTGAAGAATTCACTGTCATTGGTTTAGACAGCAGTTCTCCGGATGAGGATAGGGGGCATATTGGCAATCCTCAGCATTTGTGGCTCGAACATCAATTAGATGAATGTGCAATTAATGATAATTTTGCTATTGTAGTCTTACATCATCATGTAATCTCCATTCCTCAAACTGGCCGTGAACGTAATGTTTTATCTGATGCAGGAGATATTTTAAAGACATTAACTACTCATGAAGTTGATATTGTTTTATCTGGGCATAAACATGTTCCGAATATATGGAAGATTAACGATACTGTCATTGTCAATGCAGGTTCATTATGTTCAAATAAGCTAAGAGGAAAAAATAAAAACTCATATAATGTTTATAATATTTCAGAAAGTGAAATTGAGATTTATCTCAATAATGTTGGTGGAGAAAAATTTTTGTTTGGGAAATATCCTAGAAACATAATATAAATTTAAATATAGAATTAAATAAATATAATAAACTGAATTAATTTAGGTGATATTATGAAAGTTGTCGTTGATGCTTCTAATGTGGCACATTATGTCAAAAATGAAAATGGTCAACCAAAAATGGCTAATATTCTTGCTGCTGTTAAAGCATTAGAAGAAAGTGAAGATGAATTTGTAATTATTGCTGATGCATCACTTCGTCATGATATTGATGATAAAGATAAATTTTTAAAATTGTTGGAAAGTGATAATGTAGAAGAAGTTCCAGCAGGTAACGATGCAGATCATTTTATTCTTGAAATTGCTACTAGTGAAAAAGCTAAAATATTATCTAATGATAAATTCAGAGATTATGCTGCTGAATTTAGGAATATTTCATCAATGAGAATTCCATTTGTAATTGATAATGGCAGACTTACATTTGGAAAACCGAAACAACCTAAAAAAGATAAAAATATTCTTCAACATATTTGTGATGAAATTATAAAAGAATTAAACTTTAAAAGATGGGAGATATACACTGGTAAGGAAGGATTAGAAATTTCCCCATTGAATATTGCTAAGCAAGCTATTATTCGTATTGATAATGAGAGCAATACAGAATCTAAACTTGAAAATATTTTTTCAAAAATTCCAATGTTCAATAAAATTGTAGAAATGGTTGATGATGTTGAAATTGCTGCTCCTTATGTTATTTTCGTTTTAGTTCATCCTAAAGATTATAAACTCGCTGTTAAAAATGCAGGTAATATTTCAGTAACTATAGCTGATAGATTAGGCCTTGAGAAAAAACCTTTAATAGCTGTGCGTAATGATTTATTCACTAAACCGGGTAATTTTGAATTGAATATTTTACTTGCAGATGAAGTGACTGAAAATGCACCATATAACATATTAATCAGAGTAAGTACTCATGATGAGGTATTTATCAAAAGAAACTCAAGGAATATTGCAAGCACTATAGCTGGTAGGCTCGGATCTTGGAAGTTTCCTTTTGTATCTGTTAAACCAGATATGCTTTTAGAAAAACCAGGCGATTTTGAAATTGAGCTGGAAAAGGGAGATGCTTTTGATGACTAGTTTTTTAACTAAGTCTTTCATTAAATTTACTACTAAACTAAATCCCATTTCAGTTGGAACTAAGTTTTTTCCAACTAACAATCTTGAAACAGAGTATGTAGAATTATTTAATTATACTCAAACTATTCTTTTTGAGCTTAAAAAAGCAGAGATTACTTCAGATACAATTTTACAAAACTTAGTTCGTGATGTTGGTGCCGAAAACATTCCTGCAGAGTATACTTTTCATGAATTAAAGGCTGCAGAAAACAAAATCGAAGAATATGCATTAGTGAGCAATATTGTCATGGGTAGTGACCGTTATTTTTATATTGAACTCCAACGACCTTCAAATTTAATTAATATTTTTGTTAAGATTATTCAAACAGAAAAAGGAGAAATTATCGAAAAAACAGACACAGAACTCGTTGCAAGAATGTTGAGTAAAAACGATGCCATTCGTGTAGCTATTGAACTCATTGGTATAGGTCTATCTGAAGGAATTCAAGTGATTTCTGCTGTAGGAATGACTGGTGCCGCTTCAATCGAAAGAGCTATTCATTATACTCAAAGTGTAGGAAGTTTTCCAGGTATTGCATTTACAAAGCTTGGAGGAGAATATGCTTTAGTTTTTGATGAGCCGTTTTTACTTAGGGAGTCTAGACCAGTTGATTTGGAAAATTACTTGTTCATCGATTTGATTGATTCTACTAAATTCATTGATAAACATGGTAGAAATCAACTTGTCGAGCTTATGACTGGAATTAAGAATTTCATCGAATCTGAGTGTGAAGGTGAATTAGAAGGTTATAGGGAAGGTGGGGATGATTTTATTGCAAGATTCCCATCTAAAGATTTAGCTATTCGTGCAGGTCTGGATGCGGCTTGGTTTGCACTTGATAATGGTGCAAAAATTAGAGCGGGTGTTGGTAGAAGTAGGCGTGAAGCTGGTGAAAGGGCTCAATTGGTTGATAATATTGGATCAACATCCCCATTGTCATTAGTAGTGTTTGAACTTGCTAATGGATTATATGCCTATAATATCCCGTCTGAGTTTACAAGGACATTAATTAATCTGGTGGAAAATGAAAAGTCTAAATTGATTGGTGTTTTCATATTCGTATTTGTATTTGTATATGTAATGTCAATTTTAGGATTGGGCGTATTTGGATTTGTTGGAATTATACTGGCTTTAATTTATGCATTTGTTGCATAATGAATTTAAAAGAGAATTAATATGAGACGAAAAAAAGACAATAAGAGAGTTTTAAGAGCTGGAAACGGTTCATCTTCTAAAAAAAGAAGAAAAAGGTTTAAACCTAGTAGTAAATCACGATTCAATAATAGATTTAAACCAAATAATAATCGTCGCTCTGCTCCACACATGAGGCAAAATAGAAAACCAAAAAGGAGTGGTAAGACAGTTCTTTTTGTAATTATTGCATTGATTGCATTTATTATTGGTGCGGGTGTTGGAATCTCTTTGAGTTTTGATGATGGAAGTGTAGATAATTCCACTCAGGTTGAAAATGTTACTGATGAAATGACTACTGGATTAAACGAGTCTAGTTCGATTGTTTTTAATGCATCTGATTCAGTTGACTATAATGAAAATCAATCATTGGGTATTATATATCCCGATGGGCCGAATAGCAATCCTTAACAATCTTATTTTGTGATTTTTATGAGTTTTATTAGAAATATTGATGGTGGATTTTCAGTAATTGAAAATCTTAAAGTATCTGGGGCTAAAGAAGGTAAGTATGGAGTAACTATTATTCTTTGTCCGAACAGTACTGCTTCTGCAGTATTTACTTCAAATAAAGTTGTTGCAGCTCCAGTTAGTTATACTAGGAATGTAATTAAAAATGGAATCGTTTCAGCCGTTTTTATTAATAGTGGAAATGCTAATTGTTTTACGGGTGAACAGGGATTCAAAGATTGTGAAACATTAGTGGAACTAGTTTCTAAAGATTTAAAAATACCTGTTAGTGAAATTGCAATTTCTTCAACAGGAGTTATCGGTCGTGAAATGCCAATCGATATAATTTCTAAGGTGGCTTATGAATCCCTTTCCAAATTGGGCAATAAACCTGAAAATTCTCTTGCAGCTGCAAAAGCTATCATGACTACAGATACTTTTCCAAAGGAATGTGCTGTCGAAGTCACATTGATGACCGGAGAAATAGTTAAGATTGCAGGTATTACAAAAGGAAGTGGAATGATTGCTCCAAATATGGGAACCATGTTGTCTTTTATTGTAACTGATGCAATAATGCCTGCTAAAGACATTAAAAAAGCGTTGAAAAAGGCGGCTGATGTTAGTTTTAATATGATAGTTGTTGATGGTGACGAAAGTACTAATGATACTTGTTTGATGATGGCTAATAATGCATCAGGTGTTGATGTAATAAAAGATGGCGAAATTGATCCTAATTTCCAAGAAGCATTAAATTATTTATGCATAGATTTGGCTAAGAAAATGGCTCGTGATGGAGAAGGAGCCACTAAATTCATTGAAGCTAATGTTATTGGTGCAAAGGATGATGGTGATGCACGTCTTGCTGCTAAGTCAATCATATCTTCAAGTCTTTTTAAGTCTGCAGTATTTGGCGGTGATCCAAATTGGGGTAGGATTGTTGCGGCTATTGGCTATTCTGGTTGTGATTTAAATCCGGATATTGTTACAATAGCTATTGCAGATGGTGTTGACGAAGTTGATTTAGTAAAAAATGGTGAAATATTGGCATTTGAAGGAACACCTTACCTTGAAAGAGCTGAAAAGATAATGCAATCTGAAAATGTCATTGTAAATATTGATATGGATTTAGGTGATGGTGAAGCAACTGCTTGGGGTTGTGATTTAACTTATGATTATGTTAAAATTAATGCAGAATACACCACTTAAAGAAAAGCTTTAAATATCTTGAAAACATATATTTTTTTGTTATACAATAATTCTAATATTATTATTATCAAATTTAAGGAGGGGAAAATATGGCAAAAGTTAAAGGAACTAACAGAAGAACCAGACAAAAAAGAAGTTATACTAAACCTGGTAGTAAAAGAGGAAGAGGAGTTAAACAAACTTGGAAAAAATAATCCTCTTATAACTTTTTTTTATTTATTTAACTATTTTTATACTGTTTTGCATCATATCACATTGATAATTATTATATACTATTTTTTAAAGAAATTATATTATGGTGAAAAATATGATGATGCCAGAAAATGGACACAGGGCTCATGGATTTTCAAGTGCTAACTTTTTGGATTCCGATGAAATATTAAAAGAATTGGACATTCAAGGTACTGAAACATTTATGGATGCTGGCTGTGGCGATGGACACAATGCAATAAAAGTTTTAGAAGATTATAATCATAAGGGCACTGTTTATGCAGTTGATATTTATGATGCTTCTATTGAAGACATGGAAACATATAAAAAAGAAAACAACATTGAAAATTTAATCAATATTGAAGCTGACATTACTGAAGGTATTCCTGGTGTAGAGGATTCTTCAATTGACATTGTTTTGTTAGTCAATGTTTTCCATGGTTTTAAAGCATCAAGAAAGCTCGATGAAGCTGTTGAAGAGCTTAAAAGAATTGTTTCCGATGATGGTAAAATAGCCATTATGGATTATAAAGCATGGGATGTTCCTAAAGGCCCTCCAACTAAAATGAGAAGTTCTCCTAGTGATTTGGAAGAATTATTCAATAAACATGGTCTTAAAAAGATTTACTTAAATGAAGAAATAGGTGAGGATATTCCTGAAGGTAAATCTCATTATTTAATAATGTTTCAAAAAGAATAGAATTTTTAGTTAAAAGGGATTCTATTCCCAATTTATTTTTTTTTTTAAATTTTTAGTGCTGGTTTTGTGTATTTAAAATAAAAAAGAGAAAGGGTTTCGAAATTTAGTCGTCTGCTAAATTATCGAAGTATCCTTGGATAAAAATAACTGGTGTTCCTTTATCTCCGGAACCGCTTGTTAGGTCACATAATGATCCGATTAAATCGGTTAATCTTCTTGGTGTTGTTCCTTCTGTAATCATTTGTCCAGTTAAATCTTTATCTTTTTGTTTTATTTCTTCTTTAATTGCTTCTTTTAATTCGTCGCCTTTTAGGTCTGCGAATTTGTTATCTGAAACATATTTTAGTTTGATTTCGTTTGGAGTTCCAATTAATCCGTCGGTGTGTGCTGGTGAGACTACTGGGTCTGCTAATTCCCAGATTTTTCCAACTGGATCTTTGAATGCTCCGTCACCGTAGACCATTACTTCTATTTGTTTTCCTGTAAGGTCTATTAATCTTTTTTGCACTTCTTTAACTAATATGTTTCCGGTTTTTGGGAATAGTTTTAGTCTTTCTTCTGTTGCTTTGTTTGAACCTAATAGTCCGTAGTCTGGGTTAAATCCGGAGTATCCGATTGGTTCGGTTAATATTTGGTGCAGGCCGTATACGTTTGCCCCTAGGTCTTTGAGTAATTTTGTGGTTTTTTCTCTGGTATGAATATCACAGGTCAATACATCTTTGTTGTAATCGAGGATTGTTTTTATGTCGTTGGAGAAGACGAATTCGACTTCACAGTCTTCTTCTTCGATTAGTTCTCTGTAAAAATCAATCATGTTAATTCCGGTAAATGGGTGTATCCATGATCCGAAAGTTTCATTGTATTCCTCTTCAGAGATGATGCTTCCTAAGTTATATTCGCTTTTTTCTAAAATTTCTTCATCTAAAATTCCGTTTCCTACTTCGTCTGATGGGAAAGATGTTAGAAGGGTGATTTTATCCATTCCTCTTGCAATACCTTTTAGAATAATGGAAAATCTGTTTCTACTTAAAATTGGGTTTACTACTCCAATGTTTTTGGATGGGAATTTGTTTTCCACATCTTGTGCAACATCATCTACAGTCACATAATTTCCTTCTGAAATCCCTACGACTGCTTCGGTAATTGCAACGATATCCTTATCTCTGAATTCAAATCCTTCAGCTTCCTTTGCAGCCATCACGGAATCTACAACTATGGTGGCCAAATCATCGTTTTCCTTAACAATAGGTGTTCTTATACCACGTACTACGGTTCCAACACATCTCATTTTTAATACCTCTATGTCCATAATAGTCGGTTGAATAATTTCAACAACCCATATATTTTATATTTTTTTTAATATATAATTCTAATGTGAGTCTTAATTACGATATCGTTGATGATGATTTATATGAGAGATGGCCAACAAAATAATGAATCTAAATTGTTAGCTTATTATTTTTTTTATTATCAGTTTGAAGTGAATGTTTTCTGTTGAAATATTCAAAACGTAAATGTATTAAATGAAATGTTGATTATACATTACTCAATATATTTAATTTAGTAGAATTAAATTATAACTATATGAATAATACTGTCTTTTTAAGAAAAGCTGATATGAATGAATCCGTTAAAATATTGCAATTTTATAATGGGGTCATCAATTCCATTAGATGCAGTGAATTTAAACCTAAATGGAACAGCAATTATCCTGATTTAGACTACATCAAAACAAGCATTGAAGATGGGGAACTATTTGTCTGCAGTGAAAACGACACTATTATTGCATGTGTTGTTTTGAACAATCGTTTCAGCCCGGAATATGGAGAAATTAAATGGATTGAGGATGAAGGACTAATCCATCATTAGAATCGCAAAATATATATTGTTTAACATCTAAAATACTATTTGGAGTATTTGTTTTTTGATTAGGCATAATAAAAACTTTTACTCCACCTTTTTATTAAATTTAACTATTTTTAAACAAAATAAAAATTCAAAACTAATTTTCATCAAAAAATTTCAAATCAACAAAGTTTTTGAAAGAGTCT